>Ga0310786_10001694_pt1 | contig 35343 bp, 56 predicted proteins | sample AusTroGonzalo_MG_FD_203881 | JGI IMG/M metagenome (GOLD analysis project Ga0310786, IMG submission 203881) | Bovine rumen microbial communities from tropical cattle in Woodstock, Queensland, Australia - Gonzalo_03 (v2) (version 2) | ecosystem: Host-associated > Mammals > Digestive system >... | reverse complement strand
GCGATCATGGCGGCGGACCAGCCGGAGCGGTACAGGGAAAATATATCACGGACGACGGCGGCCTCCTCCGGCTGGATGATATAGCGGCCTTCCGAATCGGAAGTATAGCCGAAGGTATGCGTCCCGTTATACATGCACCGGCGGGCATTGTCCGCCATGCCGCGGAGGACGTTTTCCGAAAGCTGGCGGGAATACCATTCCGCGGTCGCCTCCAGCATTCCCTCCAGGAGAACGCCGGCGGATCCTTCCGGAATGGGTTCCATCGCATAGAGAACCTTGACGCCGAAACGGCGCAGGCGGCCCTTGAACAGGGCGGACTCTTCCCGGTTCCGGCCGAAGCGGTCCACCTTCCAGCAGATAATGCTATCAAAGGTGCCGGAATCCGCGGAGGCCATCATGGACTGGAACGCGGTCCGGGCGGAAACATGCCGGAAACCGGACTTTGCGTGATCCGCGTATTCATGCACAAGGGTGTACCCTTCACGCTTCGCAAAGGCGCGGATGTCCGCCAGCTGCTGTTCGATGGAAACGTCACGCTGGCCGGCGGAGGAATAGCGAGCATAAGCGACAGCCGTCCGCGGGGCGCAGGTGGGGGTGGTGTTCTTTTTCATAAATCTGACTCGTCAAGGATTTCAAAATAGTAATATCCGGAATCATGGAAAAAACGGACGTACATTGTGCCGTCTGCTTCCATCTGGCGCTGATAGGAAAGATTTCTTTCCTGGCAGTTGTTTTCATAGTACAAAGTAAGGATTTCGGAAACAAAATAATAAGAAGTATCAAGAGTAAAGACTTTAGGCGAAAAGAGAGAAATACAGCGGCAGCTGATGGCGATAAGCGGCAGCAGGTCGTCCTTTTTGTCGCAATAGATCTGGATCCGGTCAAGACCGCAGGACGTAGACTGAATGGATGACTGGGGATCCGAGGATTCAAGCAAAATCGTGACGCCGGATTTACTGTCAGCACCAAACCATGCAACGCCGTATTTATCCCATAAGGTCCACTGATAAGGTTTTTCAATTAATTTCAGAGGAGAACCGAGAGGAGAAGCAATCGCATTATACTGATTGATGAAATCGTCCATTGTCATGTTCATTTTCGGCTGATAGGACGATTCCGAAAACGCGGAGGGACAGGAAAGCACCAGGGCGAGGATCATAAACAGCGCAAAACATTTTTTCACGGTTATGCCTCCTTTATTCTTCATAGCCGTCCATATAGGAACCGAAATCCGCCAGGGCGGAGCCGTCCGTCAGAGTGGCGTTCCGATAATATTCTATAAAATTGACGATATAATCCATAAACTGATCACGGACGAGGCGGTTCAGCTTTACGGGGACCGAAACGGCCGGAATCCGTCGCATACAGGAAAGACAGTAATCAAAGCAGCCGGTCAGGTTTCCGAGCATTTCGGTGGTGATCCGGAGGCCGGCGGCCTGGAACGCGTGGATCATCGGACGGGGGCATAATAAATGATTCGCAAACGCTTTTGCCTCCTCATTCCGAACGTCTTCCGGAAGGGTTCCGTCATGGCCGAGAATGATGTGGCCCAGCTCCCGGGCGAGGGACCGCTGAACAAAGACCTGGGAAAGCTGCTGATTATAGGTCACAATATATTGCGGTTTTCCGTCCTTCATGTTCACGGTGGTGAAGGCGTCCTGGTTTCCGTCGCCGAACATGGAGATCACGCAGCGGCGATCCTGATCTATGTGGTTGGAAATGGACTGATAGGAAAAAACGAGGACGCCGGGTGTATTCTTCAAGATTGGGAGAGCAGAAACGGGCGCGGAATTAATGCCGAATTTGATGAGGGTTTCCGTGGCCGTGATGGCGGCCTTCTGATAATCAGGGGTCATTTTTCATTCTCCTTTTCTGTATCGAAATAATCAGCGTACTGGGTAAACATGGCTTTCATGACGTTCTTCGCCTGTTCGATCTGTTCCGGGGAAAGTTTATTCAGCCCGCGGATCAGCAGGCGGATGTCGTCGTTCTTCGGCTGATCATCCGGAACAGGTTCAGAAGATGACGCGCCCAGATCGACAGGAGCATCATCGTCCAGAAGCTCAAACAGACGCTGGACGGAAATATCCATTCCGTCGGCGAGCTTTTTGTACTGCTCCAGGTTCGGAATTAGCGGGCGGCCGGTTTTCGGATTCTTTTCGTTTTCGATAAACGAAATATATGTGTTTGAAAGATCACATTTCCGGGAAAATTCGCGCTGAGATATGTTCATTTTTTGCCGGTAATCAATGATCAATTCGCTGAGCTTCATTAGATACGCCTCCTTGTAAAGAGCATTTTACACGATAAAAATAAATTTGTAAAGTAGGCTTGACAAGCGAAAAGGAAAAGAGTATTTTATTCGTGTAAAGCCGGTTTGACAGAGGAGGGAAAACAAAATATGGGATACCGGGTAAAGGAAATCCGCGAGCAGCGAAACATGACCCAGGAGGAGCTGGAGCGCCGGAGCGGCGTGAGCAGACAGACAATTTCGGCCATTGAGAACGACAAGGTCAGAGCGGAAGAGGTAAAAGTCGGAACGCTGCTGGCCCTGGCGTCCGCATTGGACACGACGATTGACTGCCTTTTTTTTGAGAAGGCCGTTTAACCGACTAAACAGGGAGGAGGATGGAACAGACGAAAGACAAAGCATGGCAGATCGAGATCCTGTACAGGGGAAAGTGGCGGAAGCTCTGGGAGAGCGACAGCTATAAAGAGCTTGCGGAGTATGAGAGATCTGCAAAGAACGAAGAACTGAGGATTGAGCCGACAGGCAAGAAAGGAAGCAAGGAAGCATGAACAAAATCGAAATGATCCCGGTGGAGCGGCTACACCACCACCCGGAAAATCCGCGGAAGGACCTGGGCGACCTGACGGAATTGGCGGAAAGCATAAAGAAGAACGGCGTGATGCAAAACCTGACGGTGGTGAAGGCACCGGAGGGCGAAACCGGGTACATGGTCGTGATCGGAAGCCGGCGGATGGAAGCGGCGAAGATGGCCGAGGTGGCCACGGTGCCGTGTGTGATCAGTGACATGGATCACCGGACGCAGATCGCCACGATGTTGGAAGAGAACATGCAGCGGGCGGATCTGACAGTATACGAACAGGCCCAAGGGTTTCAGATGATGATGGATCTGGGATTCAAGCCGGAGGAGATCAGCGAAAAGACCGGATTCAGCGAGACGACGGTGAGGCGCCGGCTGAAGATGGCGGAGCTGGACAAGGGTATTTTCCAGAAGGCGGTCGGGAAGCAGATCACGATGGATGATCTGGACCGGCTGGGCCAGCTGGAGAGCGTAAAGGAACGGAACGCGATCCTGAAGGAGTACGGCGAGAACAATTTCGACTGGAAACTGAACCGGGCGATCAAGGTGCAGAAGGCCGGCAAGGTGCGGAAAGCGGCGCACAGGATGCTGCAGGAGGCCGGGGTCGAAAAGGTGCCGGTGAAGGATAACTATTCAATTTACAGCGGAGGCTATGAAAAGCTGTACAACAAGACCTGCGAACTGGACAAGTGGGACGGGAAAAAGAACTTCATCCCGAAGACAAAGAAGGAAGAGGGGAAGCTGTTCTACACGGAGGACGATACGGACATCTGCTTCTTTGTAAAAAAGAAAAAGCAGAAGGCCGAGCCGGTAAAGAAAAGCGAGAAGGAACTGGCGGAAGATAAAAAGCGGGACCTGGCCTGGAAGACGGTGGAGAGGGCAGCGGAAACAGCGGCGGAGCTGCGGGAAGCATTCGCGGCCGGGATGACGGTCAGCCCGAAGAACGCCATGCGGATGATGCAATGGGCGCTGGTGGCGGCCTATACGGCGATGGCAACGTACAGTACGCCGACAAACACGATCAAAGCCAAGCTGGGGATGGAGGGTGTTTATGACATACCAAAAATCATCCAGGGAGTAAAGGAAAAGATCATGGACATGCCGCAGAGCCGGTGGCCGGAGATGATCCTGATCATGTTTGAAGGGGACTGGCGCGGCAACAAAACAAAGCCGCCGAAATTTGCGGACGGTTCGCGGAGCTATCAGTTCCCGCAGTTCAAAAAAGACACAAAAATGGAACTTTGCTATGAGTGGCTGACGGAATTCGGCTACCAGATGAGCACGGAAGAAATCGAAATGATGGCCGGCACGCATGAAGTGTTTCAGGAGGTAATGGCATGAACGGAGACAGCTTCAAAAGGTGCCGGATCTGCGGGAAGAAGATCGGCATCATCACACAGGGGATATACCGGAAGGTCGTCGTGGACGTGGATCCGGTGGAAGTGATCGCGGACGCGGACGGGATGACATTCATCCGGATCGACGGAAGCAAGGTAACAGCGCGGGAGGCAACCAGATTTGACGACAACGCGCTGGAAGCGGAATGGGCGTACAGGCCGCACCGGCGGAGCTGCGAGGTGCGGGGATGAAGTGTAAAGACTGCGCGGAGGGTAAGCGACATACACGGAACGGCCACGGATGCGTGCAGTGCATCCTGTACGGGATGATCCTGCTGGAGGACCACGAATGCACCAGGAAAGGAGCGAAACGCCGTGAAAGAGACGAGGATCAGCGCGATGAGGGTGAAGACGAAACCGAAATACAGCGCGACGGCTGCGGCGCTGCTTGAGAGGTGCCGGGAGTTTTATCAGGATCCGGAGAACGAAAAGGCTTTCCGGGAGTGGAAGGCCGGGAAGGAAGCAAAATGAGCAGGAAGACATTCAGGATTTTATTCAGCATTCTGGCGGCGGTCATCATCGCGCTGATTGTGATGAACATCAGCCTGGACAATGAAAAGACCTGGGACGTCTGCTATGAGATGGCCAACAAACACATAGAATACCGGGGCGGTGTGGTATGAAGCCGACGTGTCCGGTATGTGGGAAGTCTTTCTGGTGCGATTATCCGAACCAGTGGGCGTACAAGCGCGGGAATCAGTATATCTGCAGCTGGAGCTGCATAAGAGAATTCGACAGAAAGGAAGCAAGTGAAAAAGTGTACAGGAAGATTAAAAAGGACGGGACGCCGGCGAAACCGACGGGGAAGAAGAAGCCGGCGGAGGAGCCGAAGGTGGAGCTGGTATACGATCCGGAGATCGCGGAGGAATACCGGCGGGAGCAGGAACAGAAAAAAGCGGGAGAGCTTGTGGATGAAATAAACCGACCGAAGATTTTCCGGGAAATTGAAATAAAGCCGCTGCAGGTGTGCGCTGTGAAGAGCCGGGCAAAGGAAGGCGCGTGGTTTACGATAGCAGACAACGGAGGCATGTATCTGAGCAACAGCGCGCCGTGGCTGCTTACAAAGGAAGAATGGGAGTTGTTCAGCGTGGAAATCATGGTAGCGCTGGCACAGCTGGAGATAAAGAAATAATAAACAAAACAGAAAGGAAGCAAAGACAATGGCAAAGGGAGCAATCATTACGGAAAAGGTTTTTTCGTCGATCATCATCCTGCACGAGGCGAATCCGGAGCTGAACAACAAGCAGATCAGCGCGGTGTTCAAGGTGGACGAAAGCACGGTCGGCAAGATGATCCGCTGCGGGACCTGGGAGAATTGCGAAGCCTTCAAAAAGGAAAAGGCGGAGAAGCAACAGCAGCGTGAAAAAGCAAAGAAGACGGAGGATCAAACGGCAGAGGAACAGGAGGTCGGTCAGATTGAGATGGATCTGAGAAGCACAAAGGCCGTTATTAATCCGGAAATGCTGCCATATGAATTCGATCAGACAAAACTGATGCGGTTCCAGGCCGCACAGGTGGACAAACTGATAGTGAAAATTGACAGGCTGAACGACACGATGAGCATGATTCTGAGGGCGGTGAGAAAAGAATGAAAGAGAAAAAGCAGGAACCGGCGGAACCGGAGATTGAGGGCGGCGGCTGGAACTGGTGGTATGTATGCCCTGACTGCCACGGCGCGATTGATCCGGAAGAAGAAAAATGCAGACACTGCGGGAGGGAAATCAAATGGATCAAACCTGTGTAAAGCGGCCGTTTTTCAGCGTAATCGTGCCGGAACACAACAGCGCGGAATTCATGCGGCGGGGCCTGGATTCCATCAAAGCGCAGACATTCAAGGATTATGAGCTGATTATCGTATGCGACAGATGCACGGACCGGACGGCGGAGATTGCGCGGGAATACAGCGAAAAGGTGTTTGAAATTGATGCCGGGTGCTGCGCTGCGGCCCGGAACAAAGGCCTGAACGAGGCGGAGGGAAGCTGGATCCTGTTCATGGATGACGACGACTGGTGGAGCGACGACATGGCCTTCCGCCGGATCGTGCAGAAGATCCTGGACGGGGATCAGGATTTCGACATTCTGGCATTCGGTTTCTACTGGCAGAACATCGGATACAGGTACAACAGCGAGGAGCGGCTGTATACGGCGGTGTGGAACAAGGCCTGGAAAAGGGAATTTATTGCGCGGATCGGGGCGCGGTTCCCGCTATGGAAACACAGCGACGACGAGGGATTCAGCCGGATTACGCACCACCGGGCGCGAATCCGGTTCATGAACGAGAGCCTGTATTATTACAACTTTATGCGGCCGGGCAGCCTGACGTGGCAGATTGAGAACAAGCTGATAGACGGGACGATTCCGGAGGAATAAGGAATGAAAATCATGATTGTGTTCGGCACGCGGCCGGAGGCGATCAAAATGTGTCCGCTGGTGAAAGAGCTGAGGAAGCGCCGGGACGCGGAGGTGGTCGTCTGCGTGACAGGCCAGCACAAGGAACAGCTGCAGCAGGTGCTGGACGTGTTCAGGGTGGTGCCGGATTACAACCTGAGGATCATGACGGCCAGGCAAACGCTTTTTGACATCACGCAGGCCGTGCTTGACGAGATCAGGGAAGTGCTGGAGCAGGAAAAGCCGGACGCGGTGCTGGTTCACGGAGACACGACGACGGCGTTTTCCGCGGCGGTGGCGGCCTTTTATATGAAGATTCCGGTGGGCCATGTTGAGGCGGGACTGCGGACGCGGGACCTGGCGGAGCCGTTTCCGGAGGAATTCAACCGGCAGGCGGTGGACGTGATCGCGAAATGGCACTTTGCGCCGACGAAATGCGCGCAGATGAACCTGATCTGCGAGCGGAAGCTGCCCAGCACGATCTGGGTGACGGGAAACACGGGGATTGACGCGCTGCGGACGACAGTGACGGGGGATTTCCGGAATCCGGACCTGTACTGGGTGAACGAAAGCCGGATGGTGCTTTTGACGGCGCACCGGCGGGAAAACCAGGGCGAGCGGATGCGGGGGATGTTCCGGGCGATCCGCCGGGCGGTGGACGAACACGCGGACGTGAAGGTGATTTATCCGGTTCACCTGAATCCGGACGTGACGCGGGTGGCCTGGGAGGAGCTGGGCGGCCATGAGCGGATCCGGCTGAGGGAACCGATGGACGTGATCACCTTCCACAACCTGATGGCGCGGAGCTATCTGATATTGACGGACAGCGGAGGGATCCAGGAGGAAGCGCCGGGCCTGGGAAAACCGGTGCTGGTGCTGCGGGAAAAGACGGAAAGGCCGGAAGGAATCGCGGCGGGGACGCTGAAGCTGGCCGGGACGGGCGAGGAACAGGTATACAGGGAATTCACGCGGCTGCTGGATGACCGGGAAGCATACGAAGAGATGGCGCACGCCGTGAATCCGTACGGAGACGGACACGCCAGCGAACGCATCGTGGACATATTGTTGAGATAAATGACACTTAACGCAGGAAGGTCGGTGAAGTGAATGGACAGGGAGAAGGTTATCCGTCACATAAAAGCAGAAATCGAAATCGCAAAACTCTGCAAAAAAGATTTTGCAAGTGTTGATATTGATATGCTTTCTGATGCTTATGAACTGCTGAAAGAGCAGGAAGCGGTTGAGCCGAGAGTATCGACCGCTGAACAGAGGTGCGGTCATTGCAACTATGTCCTCGAATTGGACGGATGGATAGCGTGTCCGTGGTGTGGAAAGCGTATTGATTGGGAAAGTTGGTGGAGCAAGAATGGAAACCGCTGATATCGTAAGGATTATAGTTGCTGTTCCTATGGCATTGCTTCTGATTGCTTTGCTTATCTTATTGATTGTGCAGATAAAGAATATGTGAAAGGCGGTAACGTGCATGGACAACGATGAACGAAAGGATTGCCCTATAAGATGTGGTAATGGTAATTGCTTATGTATCGGTGGTTTCTGTACTGCCGTAAATGATGAAATATGCAAAGGATTACGAATGGCTTATGAAACTGGTGTTGGTGATGGAAGGATAAAAGTGTATCAAGAAATGTTAGCGGAAGGTCGGTGAAGTGAATGATAAAAGAAATGAGAACAGTAATGGTTTTAGAACATCAAGTACCATCAGTTGAGGATATAGCCGAAGCAATCCTTTGTGCGAGAGAAAACAACTGCCTTGTAAAGATTGAGTGGTGCATACCATATAGTGGCAAGTATAGCCGAGTAGTGAATGGATATAGCGACGTACAAGAAATAAAGAACAGTTTGCCAAAGGTATATGGAGTGTAATTTAAAGGCAATTTTATTCCGGATTAAAGCGCGGCCTGGGAGCGGCCATCCGGACACCATGCGCGGCGGGGACGGGCAGCAGATCTAAAAAACGAGAGGAGGAAGCTCCTGCGGATTTTGAGGACGTGCCGACAGCTGCCGGCCGGTTCAACTCCGGCCACGCGCACCAAAGGGCGAAAGCCTTAATACAGCCAGCCGGGAGCTGATAATCCCGGAGGAATCTTTTCATCATAAAACTGGCAGCCGGAAAGACGGCACAGGACCCGCGGAGGGGCGAGCCTTCCGGAACGGCGGGATGGGTTCCGCATTATGAGGCTTGTAATGAGTATTATCTTTTCGCACATTCAGCAGTCGAAAAAATGACAATGGCAGCCGGAGGGGTCCGGGGAGGGGCGCAGCCTTTCCCCGGTGAGAGGAGCAAGACGGATGGGCTGGGAATACGAAGACCTGTTCAACAACCGGATCACGGGAGACGGAAGTTTCCTGGAGGAGCCGAGTTTCATACAGGTCGGGCGGATGGGATACAGGCGGAGGACCACGGTCAGCGGGCCGCGGATCGACGCGGAGGTTTTCCCTGTATTCGGACGGAACCAGCGCGGGGACCTGAGGCGGGCGAAGAGCCAGATCACCAGGGAAGCGCAGCAGCGGGCGAACGACGAGCGGAGCAGGCTGCACCTGATCCAGCTGGTGGAGGGGAATTTCACGGAGAAGGACGTGGCCATCGGCCTGGACTATGCCGGGAAGGCGCCGACACCGGAGCGGATAGACAAGGACGTGCGGAACTTTATCGCGAGGGTGAAGCGGGCGCGGAAGAAGGCCGGGCTGAGCGAGCTGAAATACATATACGCCATAGGCGGGGACGAAATGCCGGCGGCGGGGTACAGCGGGAAGCGGCCGCATGTTCACATGATCATGAACGGCGGGATTGACCGGGACGAGCTGGAAGCGATCTGGAAGAACGGACGGGCGAACTGTGACAGGCTGCAGCCGAGGGACGAGGGCCTGGGCGGGATTGCAGTGTACTTTACGCGGCAGAAGCAGGACAGGCCGGGAAAGCCGGGCGTGAGGAAATGGCGGGGAAGCCGGAACCTGAAGCAGCCGGTGAGGAGAAGCAGGGACGCGCGAATGCCAAACAACCGGGTGAAGCGAATCGCGAAAGATTTCCGGAATGAGGCGCGGGGTGTGATGGAAAAGCTGTATCCGGGGTATATGCTCCAGGACGTCCAGGTGAGATACAGCGACATTGTTGACGGGGTATATATCAGGTGCGTGCTGAGGAGGAGAAGAACATGAGATACTTGCCGTGCTGGAAGCAGATCGGGATCAGCCAGGACAGGTACAGGGAATTGCTGCATTTCTGCCGGCAGTATCCGGAATGGAAGACTGAAGCAAACAGTTTGCTGGGGATCCGGGCCATCAAGGCGGACGGACTGCCGCACGGAAACGGGAAGAGTGATCCGGTGGCGGCGGCAGCTGAGCGGCGGGAAAAGCTGATTGAGAAGATCAGGATCGTGGACGAGTGCGCGCTGGCCATCGACGGAGGGACCTGGTTCGCGTCAATTATCCAGAATGTTTGCATCGGGAGATCATACGAACAGATGGACCGGGCGCTGATGCCGACATCAGACAAAAATGCGTATTTCAAAAAGCGGCGGAAATTCTTTGAGCTGCTGGACAAAAAGAAAAGTAATTGAATTTCATACTCTGTGGGGAATGATTTCGTGGTAATGTGATAGCGTCGGATAATGTGTAATGGCATTATCCAGGCGCAGGCAGCACGGGATCAGGTGCTGCCGTCTTCATGTTCACATTTCGGAGGGCGGACTGGTATTGCTTCCTTCCAGCACCGCGGGAGGTTCATCCACAGAAAGGCAGAGGCGGGAGCTGATGAACCATTGAACAGATCGAAGGAAGTAGAAAAGTTTTATACAACCTGGACATGGAGAAAATGCAGAAGGGCATATGCTCAGGCAAAGGGGAACCTTTGCGAGCGGTGCCTGAGCAAAGGGATCATTGAGCCAGGAAGCAAAGACAGACCGCTGGAAGTCCATCACAAGATTCCGCTGACGGAATCGAATTTCAGGGATCCGGAGGTTTCGCTGAACTGGAACAATTTGGAACTATTATGTAAAACATGCCACGACACAGAGCGCGACACGAAACCGAAGCGCTGGAGAGTAGACGAAAGCGGAAAGGTTTCCCTGGGAAGGTCCCCCTATGAAAAAGAAAACTTGCGCGGCGGCGCAGGGCTGGGGTGAATAGACAAAAAGCGCGCCGAGGTCGGGCGGGACGCGCGTCCACGGGCGCGCCATGATGAAGAAACGGCCCTGCGGGGGCCGGGAAAACCGCTTCGCGGAGGATCAGAAAGTCGCTGAAATGAGCGGCTTTTTTTGATGGACTTCCGGGGAGATGGGCGGAGGATTCACGGATGAAGGAAGCAGATGTGAAGACCGCCGTGGAGATCGTTGACAGATTGCCGGAGAAGGCCAGGACGATCAGCAAAAAGGCGGCGAAAAAGAGCGCGGGAAGCGGCGCAAAGAAGACAAAGCGGGCGAAGGCCAGGAGCGGGAGCGAAAAGCTGACGCCGGCGGCGCTTTACCGGAAGATGATCGCCTTCGGGAAGATCTACCAGGTCGAAAAGGAGCAGGATTTCATCGAAGCGGCACGGATCTACGCGGAGGAAGCCGGCATGATTGACCAGATGCGGGACAAGATCGCGGAGGACGGTCTGACGGTGGAAAAGACCTACAAGACCGGAAGCGTGGAGGTGGCGCACCCGCTGCTGAGCGAGCTGCCGCGCCATGTGGAGAGCGCGAACAAGTGCCTGGCCACGATCGGAAACATGATCGGCGAGCGGGGCGCGCGGGTGGAAAAAGCCGCGCGGGACCTGGACGCGTTCCGTCTTCACTGACGGCGGGGTGGTCGGGGCGTGAAGACGGAGAACGCGATTACCGCATACTGGGAGGAGATTCAGAGCGGCGGCGTGGTCGTCGGGAAATGGATCCGGCAGCTGTACGACGTCATCATCAGGGGACTGGCGGAAAACCGCTGGTTTTATGACGAGCGGCTGGCACTGAACGCGCTGGGGTTCATACAAAGATACTGCCATCACTACAAGGGCGCGCTGGCCCCGAAGCGGATCCAGCTGAGCCTATGGCAGCGGGCCGCCATCAGCCTGATCTTCGGGATCGTGGACGAAACCGGGAAAAGGCAGTTTACGGAGGTTTTCTGGGTGGTGGGCCGGAAGCAGGGGAAAACGCTGCTGGCCGCATCCATCGCGACCTATATGGCGTATGCTGCGGGCGAATTCGGGAGCGAACTGTACATGTTAGCCCCGAAAATAGATCAATCGGATTTGGTCTATTCGGCCGTTGAATTCAATGTACACGCGGAGCCGGAACTGGACGCCATCACACGCAGCACAAAATACCGCGGGCTGATGATCCAGGAAACGAATACGACGATCAAAAAGCTGGCATTCAGCAGCAAAAAATCAGACGGCTATAACCCGATGTTTTTTGTGGCTGACGAGGTGGCGGCGTGGCCGGGCGTGAACGGCCTGCGGCAGTGGGAGGTCATGGCCTCCGGTACAGGCGCGCGGAAGGAACCGCTGGGCATGGCGATTTCATCCGGCGGGTACGAAAACGAAGGCCTGTATGACGAATTGATGAAGCGGTCCACGGCGTTCCTGATGGGGAACAGCCGGGAGCAGCACATCCTGCCGATCATCTACATGATTGACGATCCGGAGAAATGGAACGACCTGACGGAGCTGAGGAAGGCGCTGCCGGGCCTGGGCGAGAGCGTCAGCGAGGAATTCATCCGGAAAGAGATCGAAACCGCGGAGGAATCGGTCAGCAAGGAAATCGAGGTCAAGGTCAAATACGCGAACCTGAAGCAGGCAATCAGCACCTGCTGGCTGAAGGCGGAGGACATCGAGAAGGCTTTCGGGCATCACAAGAACCTGGAGGAAATCCGCGGGCATTACTGCGTCGGGGGCGTCGACCTTTCCCAGTGCGTGGACCTGACGAGCGCCACAATTATAACAGAAATCGACGGGGTGCTGTGGACGCATTCGCATTTCTGGCTGCCGAACAAGCGACTGGAGGAAGCGACGAAGCGGGACAACATCCCGTACGAAATTTATATCAAAAAGGGATTCCTGAGCCTGAGCGGCGAGGAATTCATCAACAGCGACGACGTGCTGCACTGGTTCATGGACCTGGTGAAGGAATACAAGATCTATCCGCTGATTGTCGGATATGACCGTTGGAGCGCGCAGGAGTTTGTGCAAAAGCTGGAACAGAAGCACTTTAAGACCGACAGCGTGACGCAGGGGTTCAACCTGAGCGGCGTTTCCGACATCTTTGAGGGAATGCTGCGGGAGGGCCGGATCCGCGACATGGACGACAACGACCTGCTGAAGATCCACCTGGCGGACAGCGCGCAGCAGATGGAAAGCAACGCGGATTACGCGCATCCGCGGAAAAAGCTGGTCAAAATATCAAAATACGCGCATGTGGACGGCATGGCGGCAATCCTGGACGCGATGGCAATGAGGCAATTCAAATGGGACCAGCTGGGGCGCCGCCTGATGAACGAGGGAAAGAACCGGACGGCCAGGGATGACGAACGAGGTGAATGACAGATGGGAATGCTTGAGAAGATCTTCGGAAAGCGGGAGCAGCCGGCGGGCCTGAAAAACGCGCAGATCTTCAAGATGCTGGAAGGATATACGCCGGCATGGACGACCTGGCGCGGATCCGTATATGAGAGCGAGCTGATCAGGGCGAGCCTGGACGCCTGGGGGCGCCACGCGGGAAAACTGAAGCCGAACGTGAGGGGAAGCGCGCAGCAGGAGCTGAAGAACCGGCTGAAGGTGAAGCCGAACGCGTTCCAGGAATGGAGCCAGTTTCTCTATCAGACCGCGACAGTGCTGGGCGTGCGAAACAACGCTTTCCTGGTGAAAACACGGGACGAATACGGAAATCCGACGGGCATTATCAACATCATTCCGCAGACGTGGGAACTGGTGGAATATGACGGCGAGCCGTGGATCCGGTTCATCCTGAGCAACAACAAGCGGAGGGCGGAACGCCTGAGCGAGACCGGGATCATGGTCCGGTTCCTGTACAAAAACGAGCTTTTCGGCGAGAGCAACGAAGCAATGAAGCCGGTGCTGGACCTGATCACGATGCAGCGGCAGGGAATCAGCGAAGGAATTAAAAACGGGAACAGTTACCGATTCTGGGCGAAGAGCGACAACTGGGCCAGCGATGAAGACATCGGCGAGGAAATGCAGCGGTTCAACAAATTCACATTCGGCAACAAAAAGACCGCGGGCGGCGTGCTGATCTTCCCGAACACATACGACGACATCCACGAAATGAAGCCAAGCGGGTACACGGTGGACAAGGAACAGCAGGAACATATCAAGTCCAACGTGTTTGATTACTTCTGCGTGAACGAGGACATCCTGCAGAACAAGGCATACGGCGACGCCTGGCTGGCGTTTTATGAGGGTTTTGTCGAATGGTACGCCCTGCAACTGGGCGAGGTATGCAGCGGAATGATCTATACGCTGCGTGAGCGCGCCTCGTACGACAACCAGGTGTTTTTCACCAGCAACCGGCTGCAGTACATGAGCAACGCCGACAAACTGAACGCGGTGACGCAGCTGGGCGACAGGGGACTGGCCACGCGGAACGAACTGCGGGAGATCCTGAACCTGGAGCCGCTGCCGGCACCGTTCGGGGATCAGATCCCGGCGCGGGGTGAATACTATGACGTGACAAATCCGCCGGCGACGAAAACGGGGGGAGATCCTTCAGCTGCGCCTCAGGATGACAACAAGGGAGGGAATGAAAATGCCGGTGAAGTTTGATAAAAGGGAATACCGGAAAATCGACATCCGGAACATCGAAACGAGGAAAGACGACGACGGCGAAATGATCGTCGAAGGATACGCCACGACATTCAATCAGCCGTACACGCTGGTGGAAAACGACCGGGGCATTATGGACGAGCAGGTGGACCGGAACGCGTTCGCGGAGACGGACCTGAGCGACGTGATCATGCAGTACGACCACGAAGGCCGGGTGTTCGCCAGGACGCGAAACAACACGCTGGAGATCACGCCGGACGAACACGGGCTGAAGATCAGGGCGTTCCTGGGCGGAACGGAGATCGGCCGGCAGCTGTATGAAGAGATTTCCGGCGGGTACACGGACCGGATGAGCTTCGGGTTCACGGTGGCCGGAGAGGACAACCAGCGGGGAAAGGCGGAGGACGGAAGGGTGAAGATCCTCCGGACGATCACGAAAATCGGAAAACTGTTTGATGTTTCCGCCGTGTCGCTGCCAGCCAACGACGCGACTGAAATAAGCGCGCGCACCATCGGCGACGGATTGATCGCTGAGGCCGAGAAGGAGATTCAGGCCGAGGAAGAACGCGAACGCGCGGAAAAGGCCGAAGCGGAGCGGCGGAGTGCCGCACTGGAGAGGCTGAATAATCTTATTAAGGGGGTCAAACACGATGAAGTTTGACGAAATGACCGTGGAGGAGCTGGAAACCAGGCAGGCGGAAATCGCCGGCATGGAAACGGAAGGCGTGGCCACGGAGGAGATTGAGCAGCGGGCGCTTGATCTGGAGGCCATCAAGGCCGAACTGGAAACCCGCAAGCAGAAGGCCGCCGAAGAGGCGGAAACCAGGAAAAAGATTGCCGACGGAATGATCGGCGAAACCAAAGAAGAACATCAGGAGGAAAAGAAAATGGATGTGAATGAAATCCGCTCCAGCAAAGCGTATGTGGACGCTTTCGCGAACTATCTGGTCAACGGCGACGACAAGGAATGCCGCGCCCTGCTGACCGAAAACGCGGCGAACAACGGCCAGCTGCCTGTTCCCGTAATCGTGGACGGCATTATCCGGACCGCGTGGGAAGAGGACGCCATCCTCAGCCGCGTCCGCAAGACCAATTTCCGCGGGAATGTGAAAGTCGCCTTTGAGCGCGCTGCCGATCCCGCCTACGAACACGGCGAGGGTACCACGGCCATTACCGAGGAAGACCTGACCCTGGGCGTGGTGACCATGATCCCGAAGATGATCAAGAAATACGTCCGCATTTCCGACGAAATCGTCGCGATGGGCGGCGAGGCGCTGGTCAGCTATGTATATACCGAACTGGCGCACCAGATCATCAAGCTGCTGAGCAGCCTGGTCATCGGCGACATCAAGGGCGCCAGCACCAGCCACAGCTCCAGCGCCATCGGCATCCCGAAGATCGCCGGCACGCCCAGCCTGACCATCGTTCCGGAAGCGGAAGCGAACCTGACGGACGAGGCCAAGAACGTGGTCGTGATCATCAACCGGCTGACTTCCGCCGCCTTCAACGAGGCGCGGGTGGCAGGCAATTTTGCCGTGGATCCGTACGACGGCCTGACCGTGCTGTACACCAGCGCGCTGCCGGCCTACAGCACCGCTGACAGCGACGCGGTGTGGATGATCGTCGGCGACCTGGACGGCGCGCAGGTGAACTATCCGGAAGGCGAGGGCGTAATCACCAAGTGGGACGACCTGAGCGAAGCCGAGGCCGACATGGTCAAGGTTCACGGCCGGCAGTATGCCGCCCACGGTGTCACCGGCCCCGGCCGTTTTGTGAACGTCAAGAAGAGCGGCGGCAGCACCACGACCACCTGATCGCGGAGGGCTGTGTCTGATGAAAGTGAAACTGATCAGAGCGGCCAGGATCCGGCACGAAGCCGGGGAAATCGTTGAGGTTTCCCCGGCGGAGGCCGGTTTTCTGCTGTCCACGGGAAGCGCAGTGGAAATCTTTCTGACGACTGCACGCGCGACGCCTGAGGACGCCGTGGAGAAGGAAACGCCGGAAGCGGCAGCCGTGCCGAAGACAACAAAAAAGAAAACAACGGGAGCGAAGAAATGAGGAAGCCGTTTCGATTGCTGATTGCCGTGCCATGCACGGATTACATGCACGCGGATTTTGTGAAAAGCCTGACGAAGCTGATCAGCCACCTGCAGCGGGAGGGAGTTTCCTACCAGGTGGAGCTGCACGTCGGGACGCTGGTGTACCTGGGCCGGGACAGTTTGTGCTGCAAGGCCATTAACGAAGGATTTACGCATATTCTGTTCATCGACAGCGACATGGTGTTCGATGAAAACGCGCTGGAAGCGCTGGAATTCTGCGGGAAGGATTTCGTTTGTGGGGCATTCCAGGCGAGGCGGCCGCCGTATGGCAGCTGTATTTTTACAAGCCTCAGGCCTCCGGAAAGAGTACCGAAAGACGGATACGGCATGGAACCTTTTGAGGTAGCGGGGTGCGGAATGGCGTTTACGCTGATTTCCACGGAGATCGTGAAGAACGTAAAAACCAAATTCGGAACCTGCTTTACACCAACAAAGGATTTCGGGGAGGACCTGGCTTTCTGCTGGCGGGCAATCGAAACAGGCGCGAGAATCTGGTGCGAACCGACGGCAAGGATCGGCCACATCGCGCATGTGCCGGTTTATCCCGGAGAGGAGCCGCCCAGATGAAAAGAATCCTGATCACGGCGCCGCTGAGGCAGGACCCTGACGTCTTTGAGGCGTACCAGGAAGGCCTGGACGCGCTGGAGGTGCCGGACGGGTACGAAGTGAGCCGGTTCTTTGTGGTGAACGACTGCAGGGAAGTGATTCCGTATATCCGGAACGCGGACTGGATCACGGCGGAAACCGGGGAAGTCTATCAGAAGACAGGAAACGACCACCTGTGGACGCTGGAACTGATGGCGAAAATGAGCGAGCTGCGGAACCGGACGATTTCGGAGATGCTGCTGGGCGGGTACGATTACTGGCTGAGCGCGGACACGGACATCGTGCTGGACCCGAAGACGCTGAAAACGCTGATTGAGGCGGACAAGGACATTGTGAGCGAGATCTTCTGGACGCAGGCACCGAACGGAAATTACTGGTGCAACGCATGGAAGTATGACCAGAGCTGCGGAATGCCGGAGGAATGGAAAAAGCCGGGGCTGTACCGCTGCGGCATGACGGGCGCCCTGACGCTGGTCAAGCGGAAGGTGTTCGAGGCCGGGGTGGATTACACGCAGATTCCGAACATACGCCAGGCGCTGCGCGGGGAAGACAGGCATTTCTGCGTGCGGGCGGCGTGCGCCGGGTTTGAGCTGTGGATTGACACGCACTGTCCGGCAAATCATTTATACACGCGGAAACTGTATGAGCAGTATATGGCGGGAAGAAGGTGAAAACATGTTTGCGGAAGTGAAGGAGCTGCTGGCCTTTATCGACGGCGATGAATACGACGCGCAGATCATCGCGGAGATCAAAGCCTGCGCGCTGGATCTGACCAGGACGGCGGAGATCAGCCTGGGAGGCGAAATCAGCATCACCAGGGAAAAGACGCCGGCGACCACGACGGAACCGGAACACTGGACGATTACGGACGGCAGCACGGTGAAGGATGATTTGATCATCAAGACGATCGCCGTCTGGTGCAACAAGGAAATCGGAAACCCGCCGAATTACGACAACCTGCAGCGCAGCTATGAAAGCCTGAAGGGCAGGCTGAGGCTGAGCAGGCATTATACGCAATATGACGGGGTGACGACGACATGAGGAAGATGACGAGCTGCAGAATGATTAGCTTTTCACCGGACGCGCATGAAGTCGGCACGGCGCCGGGGGAGATTATCCGCACAGTGAAGTGCCAGGAGATGGGGCTGACGCTGGCGGAGGTTTACCAGGCGGGCGGCGATGGCCTCAGCCCGGAGGCGAAGCTGCTGATCCCGTACGACAGGGAATACAAAGGCGAACGCGAGCTGGAATACAAGGGAGAACGCTGGACGGTGATCCGGACGGACCCGTACAAGGAATACAACGGCGTGATTCTGGCAATCCGGCGGAAGAAGGGCAACAGCGGAAGCGTGGTGAGCGGAAATGCCTGATGAATACACGAACCTGGTGAACGCGCTGAAAGCGCTGACGCAGGGCGAAGCACCGGATCCGGTGGTGACGCTGCCGATGGCGGAAAACGAATGGAACACGCGGCCGGACAGTGTAAGTTACGGCATTGTGAGCCTGGACTTTGAGGCCGACGCGCTGCGGGGGGATGACGGTAAGCGTACGACATCCTACGAGGGCAGCGTGGACCTGTTCAGCCTGGTGAAGGAAGGCGCCGGGTGGGTGAAGCTGATCACGGACACGCTGGCCGAACACTGCGGCGGCAGCTGGAGCCTGAACAGCCTGACCTATGAGCGGTCGACCAGCCTTTTTCACTGGGAATGGACGTTTGAGGTGAGTGGCTGATGGCGTACCAGATGAAGGTCGACGGCATGGCCGAGATCAGCGAGCTGCTGGACAAGATGGAAAAGCAGGCGCCGAAGGTGGCCAGCCGGGCGCTGTATGAGGGCGCCGGAGTAATGGCAAAGGAAATCAGGGAACAGATTGAAGCCATCAAAACGGAGCCATTCAAATATGCCAAAGAAGGGCAGAGGCTTCCGTCACCGGAAGAAAAAGAGGTCCTGCTAAACGCCGGCGCAGGTATTGCGAAATTCGACAAAAACAGCACGGAAGTTGATACGTCAGTCGGATTCAATTCCGCAGGGTATGCTGATGTGAAATTCAAACACATGAGCAGACAGGCGCGCACGAATTACAAAAAAGTAAAATTCGGCAACAAGGAAAGCGTTTCCAGCAACGCCATGTATGTTTTGGTGAAGCATGGCCTTGCAGACAACGGAGCGCAGAATCAGAAACCGATCGGCGTGATCGCAAACTCCATCAATTCAGGCACGTCTTTTATGAAAAAACAGCCTTTTTTCCGGAAAGCGGTCAATAAAGGCAGCAAAAAGGCGATGCAGGCAATGAGCAAAAGCATTGAAGGCGCGTTCGGTGAGTATATCCGGGAAATGAACAATCTATAAACTTTGGAGGGTACATACATGAAAGCGAATGTTGGAATGACCTACGCTGTGGCGGCACCGGTGGACACCTACACGCCCAACAGCGGCATCACCTACGACGAAGGGTTCGTGGTGAGCGAAGCCAGGGGCGCGAGCGTCACCTGGGAGACGGAAGACGGCGAATTTTACGGCGACAACGTGGTGCTGGACGTGGCGAACAGCGTCCTGGGCTACATCCTGGAGTTTGAAACCGCCGGCCTGAAGGACAGCGTCCGGGAGAACCTGCTGGGCGAAACGAAGGACAACAGCGACGTATACCACATTACGGGCGCGGCGGCCCCGGACGTCGGTTTCGGATATATGAAGACCATGCGCGAGGACGAGGGCGGCGTGGTCAGCACGACGTACGAAGTCTGGTGGTATTACAAGCTGAAATTCGGCCAGCCGAACGAGGAAGCGCGGACGAAGGAAAAGAGCGTCGAATGGCGCACGCCGACCATCACCGGCAAGGGCAGCGGCGTTTTCCTGAGCGATGACGCCAACGATCCGGATTATGCGGAGCATAAAACCTTCTCCACGCTGGCGCTGGCGAAGAGCTACCTGAACACGAAGGCCAACATCAGCCCGACGCCGATCATCACCACCACCTGAGGACAGGAAAAAACAGAATAAGACGGAGGCGCTTCCGACGCGGAGGCGCCTCCGGTTTGTTTGAAAAGAAAGGAAGTAAAAGGAAGCATGGCAAGCATCAATCTGAAAGGGCGGGAAATCCCGCTTGTTTACACAACCTGGGAAATGAAACAGATCCAGGAGGAGCTGGGGCCGATGCACAGGGCCATCAAGCTGATCCTGGGACGGAATCCGGACGACGAAAACGACACCAGCGGATACGGCGGGCCGGAACACCTGAGCGCGGCCGCGAAGCTGATCCGGATCCTGGGGAACGCCGGACTGGAAGAGGAAGGCCTGGAGCCGGACCTGACGGACAAAAAGGTCATGAGGGCGCTGCCGCCTTCGGAAATCGCGGCGGCGGTAAACGCGTGCATGGACACGATGGCAAAGGGCATGGCCAGCGAGATCCCGGAAAAGAAAGACGAGGGACCCGTGGACGTGACGCTTGAGGAAATCAACAAAAAAAAAGAGAGAACCGACTGACTTACCTGTTGGTGGTCAGCTGGGGCCTGATCGCGGGCCTTTCCCTTCCGGAGATTCACCGGATGCGGCCGGGCGCGGTGATGGACCTATATATTTACCGGCGGAATTATGACGATATTCAGCACGGTGTGAAAAGAGGGTGAGTAAATGGCCGGAAGCGGCGTAAACGTCAAGATGGGGGTCAGCGGCGTCGCCCAGTTCAAACAGAACATGAACCAGGCGAAACAGGCCGTGAAGACCCTGGACGCGCAGCTCGCCCTGAGCGAAAAACAGTTTAAGGCCAGCGGCGACGCAGAAGCCTACATGACCGAAAAGTCAAAGCTGCTGGAGGCGAAGCTGGAGAGCCAGAAGAAGGTCCTGGAAAACGCCGAAAAGGCGCTGCAGGAAATGGCGGACAAGGGCATCGACAGGTCGAGCAAGGCGTACCAGGACATGTACCGGCAGATGCTGGAGGCAAAGGGCGCGCTGCTGGACACCGAAAACGCCATGCAGGGCGTGACGGAAACCACGGACGACGCGGCCAGCGGCGTCAGTGAGATGAACAGCCAGCTGAAGCAGATCGGCAAGGGCGTCAGTTACGAAAACGTCACAAACGGCATCGACAAAATCACCGGCGCGATGCAGAAGGCGTTCAGCAAGGCGCTGGACCTGGGCCGGGCGATTGTGAAGGAAGTGCTGGGCGCCGGAACATGGGCGGACGACCTGGCGACGCGGGCGAAATTCTATCAGATCGACGAAGACACGCTGCAGCGGATGGACAAGACGGCCACGCTGATCGACACGTCCGTCGACGCGATCATGAACGCGAAGAAAAAACTGAATAAGGCCCTGGCGGAAAAAGGCAAGGGAGATATGGGCGCCTGGGCGGCGCTGGGGATCAATCCGAACGACGCAAAGGACGCGGACGACCTGCTTTGGAAAACCGGCGAAGCCATTATGCGGCTGAAGGACGCAAGCGAGCAGGAATATTACGCGCAGGAGCTGCTGGGCCGCAGCTGGCAGGAACTGATCCCGCTGTTTGAAGCCGGACGGGAAAAATATGAGGAAACGAACGCCAGCTGGCACACGGTTTCCAAAGAGAGCGTCGACGCGCTGGGCGAAATGGACGACCAGTACCAGGTGATGACGGCGGAGTGGGAAACCTTCAAGACGGAGATACTGGCCACGTTTGCAGGTCCCTTGACGGAAGGCATGAAGGTGATCACCGGCCTTTTCCAGGAGCTGAACGAATACCTGCAGACGCCGGAAGGCAAGGAGATGCTGAAGCAGATCAGCGACACGATCAGCGCACTGATCAGGGACCTGACGAACATCAGTCCGGAGGACGTGGTCGCCGGGCTGAAGAGCGTGATCGACAGCATTGTCGGGGCGCTGCAGTGGGTGACTGAACGCTCCGACGACGTGATCACAGCGATGGAGGCCATTGTCGCCGGCTGGGGGCTGCTGAAAGTGACGGGCGGCGTGCTGACGGTGCTGAAGGTGGTCGAGGGCCTGCAGTGGCTCAAAAGGAATCCGAATATCCCGATTCCGGGGACCGGAGGAACGCCGACGACGCCGACCACACCGACGACGCCGACCACACCGACGACACCGACGACACCGACGACACCGACGACACCGACAACGCCGACAACGGGCCCTGTTGTGTCGACAGGCGGGAAAAGCGGGTTCTGGTCGAAGATCGGAACAGGACTTAAAAATATTGCCATGACGGGCGCTGCGCTTCTGCCGGCAGCTGTGGCGGTGGACAGCGTAATCGACATCATCAAGAGCACAAACGAAAGCCTGGCACGCGGGCAGGCGTCCATTGATCAGTTTGCGGCGGACGCGGCGAAATACGCGGACAGCTACGGGTTTGAGCAGTACAGCAACCTGTACGGATACCTGCATATCAAAAACGCGGGAGAAGGCAGCGGACAAGCCTTTGAGGGGATGGACGCATTCGCGCAGGCCTGGGACGACTGGTGGAACGACCGGACGGAGAATCCCGTTTTTGACCGGATGCTCCAGATGATGGACGACGACAAGTTTGACCGGTTCCAGGCGGCGATGGAAGCCTACACAAGCGGCGTCGGCTTTGACCGGTACGAAATGAACGACGACCTGCAGGCCGGCCTGGACGCGATGAAAGAGGCCATTGACGACCTGTCCGGCGAAGGCGTGAGCGAGGTTAAGGACGCCGGAAAGGACATGAGCGACGCGGCGGGCGAGATGGCGAAGCTGCCGAAGGAAACGGCGGTGGCCGTGGCGGAGGCCCTGAACGGGGCGCGGGTCGTGATTGACGGAGCGGAACTGACGGCGGTGGTCGGAAACGTGATGGCCGGCGTGCTGGCGCGTTATTCAGTATAAACGGAGGGCAAACCGATGATTTTGACAAGACGGGCGGCCCTGGGCGGGACGCAGCTGGACAGCCAGGACGCGTCCATCGTGATCAGCGGCACGGATCCGGGAACGCCGAAGGAAACAGTGAACGCCGTGAGCCTGATGGGCGGCAGCGGACAGCGGATTTCCGGCAGGCATTACGAAATGATCGAGGCGTCGGTATCCTACGCCATCAACAAACCGAAAAAGCAGCTGGCGGCGCGGAGGGAAGTGTTTGACAAAGCGAACGCCTGGGCGCTTGCCAAAGGCTGGCTGACGATGAACTGCATGGACGGGAAACGGCTGTGGGTGGAAAACGTCGGGATTCCCTCCAGCGGCGATCTGTTCAACTGGACGGAGGAGTATACGATCACCTTCCGGGCCTACGGCGTACCGTTCTGGCAGGACGCGACGGCGACGACAGCGACGATCGCGGCGGCGGATGAAGGCAGCGGATCCATCACAGTCCCGGGAACAACGGAAACAGTCTGCAACGCTGAGATCACGAACGCCAGCGGCGACACGATTGACACGATGGGCGTGACGATCGGAAGCAGCAGCTTCAGCTTTTCCGGGCTGGGCCTTGCGAACGGGGAGAAGCTGGTGATCGGCCACCAGAACGACGGCGTGCTGTTTATCCGGATCTACAACGGGAACCTGTACAGGGACGCGTACGGAAAGCGGACCGGCGGGAACGACGATTTGTACGTCAATCCGGGAAGCAACGACATTACAATCACCGGCGGGAGCGTGACGGCAACGGTCAGCTGCTACGGGAGGTATTTATAAAATGATTTTGCTTGACGGCCACAGCCTGACGGCGGCGCGGGCGGTTACGGCGGAAAACATGAGCCTGCAGCTGAAGGAACGGGACAGCACGGCGAACATGACGCCGGTGAGCCTGGACGGGATCGGCGTGAACAGCTGGCTGAAGGATGACCGGGAACCGGGCGCCGGCATTGTGTGGCGGGTAAAGTCCATCCAGCAGCAGTACAACACGAAAACGCCGGGCGTTTCGCTGGAGCATGTGATCTGCACGCTGAAGGACCTGATCCTCTTCGGGGAGATCACGCCGAAGGAAATCACCGGCAGCAGCAGCGCGACGACATGCACGGCCCGGCAGGCCGTGGAATATATCCTGGGCCGGCAGAGCGACTGGACGCTGGGGTCGTTTGATTACGGCAGCGTGACGAACGCCTACAAGTTTGACGGGGAAACGCTGTACGACGCGCTGGAGACGGTCACGGACACGCTGGAAAATGCGGTATGGACCTATGACATGAGCAGCTATCCGTTCACGCTGAACATTGTGCAGCGAAGCGCGGGCGTGGACAGCGAACTGAGGGCCGGGCGGAACCTGCGGACCATCAGCAAGACGATTGACAAAAGCGGGATGTACACCCGTTTTTATCCCATCGGCAAGGATGATCTGCACCTGCCGGGCGAATACGTTGAAAAGAACGTTTCGACATACGGCGTCATCAGCAAAACCGAAACGGACCAGAGCCGCGCCACGGAAGAGGAGCTGACGGCCTGGGCGAACGAGCGGCTGAACGCGCACGCGCAGCCGGTGGTAACGGTGACGGCGGACGGCCTGGAGCTGAGTCAGGCCACGGGCCAGCCGCTGGACAAACTGACGATTGGGAAGATCTGCCGGATTCCGCTGCCGGAGTTTGATACGACGATTCAGGAACGGATCACGGAACTGAACTATCCGGACAAGATCAACCAGCCAGAGGTCGTGAGGGTCACCCTGGCAAACAGCCGGAACGACGTGACAAAGATCATCGCGGACGCCATCAAAAGCGGCGGGCGCGGAGGGCGCGGTGCAGCCAGGAAGGACAAAGAGGACCACGCCTGGTTTGAAGACACCAACGACCACGTCGCGATGGTGGCCACGGGCATCATCGGCGTGGACGCGCAGGGAAACCCGAACTGGACGCGGCTGAGCGAATTCATCGCCGACGGAGAGGGCCTGCACGCGAAGGTCGAAACCCAGATGGGCGCCGTGACGGACCGGGTGGCAACGCTGGAGATCAACGAGACGGAGATCCGCGGAGAGGTCGCCGCAGCCAGCAGCACCATGTACAGCGTGGTATCGCAGACCGCGACAAACTTTTACACGGAGGTCAGCCGGCGGGCGCGGGTGTTCGTGCAGGTGACGGACCCGCGGAACAACGCGGGCGTTTCCCTGATTACCGGCGACATCTGGATCAAGTCCGTGAGGGTTCAGAGCTGGAACGATTTTGCCGGGAAGACCTGGAGCGACGCAGGCACATTCGACTGGAACCAGTATTCCGGCGCGCCGCAATATACATGGGACGGCACACGCTGGGAAAAAATCGGCGACTACGGCGCAACGGTTGAATGGGGAACGCGGATCGACCAGAACGAGACGAACATTACGCTGCTGGCTCACGCGATCGGCATCATTGACCCGACGGCCCTGGCGGAGATCGACATTTCGGCGGACCAGATCACGCTGGCGGTCAGCGCGGCAAAGAGCGAACTGTATTCCGTAATCCGGCAGACGGCTACGAACATCACGGCGGAGGTCGTCAACGACATCGACGGGGTTTCTTCCTATGTGGAGCAGACCGCAAGCAGCCTGAATTCCGCGATTGCGCGAAAAAACAAGGTTTTCGTGATGATGACGGACCCGGCGAACAGCGAGACGGTGGTTGACGGGGACATCTGGATCAAGTCCTCCGGCAACGACAATATCAAGCCGACGTGGTCCGAACTGAGCGCGAAGAGCTGGGCCAGCCAGAACAGCACCAACTGGCGGGAGTATTACGAAGGATACTGGTACGTTCGGAAGAGCGGCGTCTGGGAGCGCATGAACGCCAACGCAGACGTGGTGGAAATCGGCACGTTTGTGCAGCGGGACGAAAAGCAGATTTCCCTGATTGCCAGGGACGTCGACGCAAACCACCAGGAAATGGGCGCCAGGCTGCAGGTGACGGCGGAGCAGATCCGAAGCGAGGTTCACGCGGCGAAATCGACGCTGTATTCGGAGATCACGCAGACAGCGACGCAGATCCGTTCCGAAGTGACGAACACAACGGCGGGGCTGACCAGCTCCATCACGCAGAACGCGGACAAAATCGCGCTGGTGGTGGAAACAAGGGAAGGTACGGACTATATCAAACCTGCTTCGATTGTCGCGGCCATCAATAACGGGTCGTCAACGATCCAGCTGTCCGCGGACCATATTGACATTGACGGACTTGTAACGGCATTAGGAGCAAAAGACATCGGATGCGGCGCCCTGACAGTCGAAGGAAATGCTGAATTTTATAAAACAGTGGAAATTGGAAAGAAAATTGAATTTGATGCCAATGCCACGATGGAAATCAGCGACGGCAAATTAAAAATGGGAAACTATAACGCCAGCTGGAAGTCGAAGACGGTCATGACCGGCATTTCAAGGTCAAACACCAGGAACTTTGTGTATGCGAAAAACGGAAACATCAGCGACCTTGACACCATCCTGGGGTCCCTGGTGACGGACACGGCGACCGCGACGATCTATTACCTGGGGAGGTAAGCATGGCTGAAGCGAAAAGGATCGGAGAAGACATTACGGTGAACGACGGAGGCGGCCTGCTGGACGCGGAGGGCCTGATCGACACGCTGATCATGGACTGCAACAGCCTGCCGAAACACCTGATTGACAATCAATTCGTGAAATTCGGGCTGACGCTGGCCCAGATGGTCCAGAAGCTGAACGCGCTGAAGGGCGGCATCAAAAGCGAGAACAGCAAGATGACAGAAATCATCAAAGACCTGGAGGCAAAGAACAGGGAATACGCGCAGCAGCTGTTCGGAGGTGGAAGCGGATGACGCTGGACCTGATGATCACGCACTGGACGGAGCCGTGGGAAGTCGGAAGGAACGCGCTGACAATGCTATCCCTGCAGCGGGGTGTGGACTGGAAGGAAATCCGGGTCACGATTGTGCATGACGGATCGGAGCGATTCCAGGCGGAGTATTTCGCCGGGTTTCCTTTTGCCGTCAACCAGGTGGAACTGACGCACCGCGGGATCGCCGCCGTGCGGAACTGGTGCATCGACCACGCCGCCGCGGAATGGATCAAATGGTGTGACTTCGACGACACCTTCGCGAACGTGTACGGGCTGAAAAGCATCATGGACGCGCTGAAGGATGCGGACCGGATGGACATGATCTGGTTCGACCTGCTGTGCGAGATTGACGGGCGTGTCTGGCTGCGGAAGGAACGGAACCCGGTATTCATCCACGACAAGGTGTTCCGGCGGGCGTTCCTGAACGAGCACGGGATCCGGTTCAAGGAGGACCTGGTCTGGTGCGAGGACAGCGCGTTCCTGGCGGTTGTGGAGATGGAGATCGACGTGCACCGGATCGGACATATCACGACAAGCAGCCCGATATACCTGTACATCAAGCGGGACGGGAGCCTTTGCAACCGGCAGGAGATCCGTTTCCGGAACCTGCAGAGCTTCTTCGACCGGCACTGCTATGTGGCGGAGGAGTTCCTGAAGCGCGGGATGACGGACCCGTACTACACGATGTGCGTGCGGATCATGGCGGACAGCTATTACACCTTATGCCGGGCACCGAACATCCGGGAAGACAAGAGCGAGCACGAGGCCCGCGTGTGGGCGTGGTTTGAAGCGCACCGGGAGGACTTCTGGTCCTGCCGCCCGGAGATGATCCCATTTGTGATGAAGGCCGTCAACCAGGAAGACTATGACGGCGGAACAATTACCTATGAGCAAGTGATCCAATGGATCCACGAACATGAAAGGAGTGTTGCCTGATGGCAAGCTACACAACAAACCTGAACCTCAAGAAACCAGCCGGCAGCGAGAACGTCGCGATCGGTGACATCAACGGGAACATGGACACGATTGACACGGCGTTTGGTGTGCTAAACAGTAATATATCAACGAAAACACAAGATATTTATAATAACGGAGATGTTATTGCATATAAATCCGGGAATGTTGTTTTTGTGTGCATCACATATGGAACCTATAAATGCACAGAAGCAAACGGAGAAGTCCTGACAAATGCCGGTGCATCTTTTGCTCTGCCTTCTGGTTGGAGACCTGCAAACTCTGTAAGAGCAACCGAATACTCATACAAGTATTCGATGTATGTCAAAACAGACGGAACGATTCACTCGCTTGAAACATTTTCAAACTCTGCAATCCGTGTGACGTTCACATATGTAACACCGTAATCCAGAATTACGGTATAATATCAGTGCTCTATAGGATGTGTACCACACATCTTTCAACCAAGCGCGTCATCTGATTGTTTAACGAAATAAAAAAGGAGGGAGAAATCACCATGCCCGAAACGAAAGTATATTACGTCATGGAGCTGCAGACCTACGGCGACGGGACTGGATCCGCGATCCCGCAGGCCTACGACAACCTGCCCGCGGCTGAATCGAAATACTACCTGATCCTGTCCGCGGCGGCCATCAGCAGCGTATACCGGCACGGCGCCGTGCTGATGACGGAGGAAGGCTTCACGATGAAGCAGGAAGTCTTCACCCACGCGCTGCAGCCGGAGGAATAACATGGACTGGTGGATTATTGCGATCGTGATCATCACGGTCGCGTTTTTAATTGCGGACTGGTTCATCGTGATGGGGCCGGATATGCGCTGCTGGAAGGGGGACGGAAAGCGTGGCAAACGATAAGGTCATCAGCACGCAGGTGCTGATCGAAAAGTTTGAGGAAGCGCTGCGGGACGACTGGGGATACATCTGGGGGACCGCGGGGGAACTGTGGACGGCGGCAAAACAGAAGGAACTGGAACGAACCACGGACGCGGACCGGGAACAGGGCCGGAAATACGGATCCAAATGGATCGGTCACAGGGTCGCGGACTGCAGCGGACTGTTCAAATGGGCTTTCAAGCAGCTGGGCGGATACATGTACCACGGCAGCGACACCATGTTCCGCAAGTACACGACCGCCAGGGGAACGCTGAAGGCCGGCAGGCGGACGGACGGGCTGGAACTGCTGCCGGGGACGGCGGTGTTCGTCTGGAAGGAAAGCAAAGGGAAATACACGCATGTGGGCCTCTACATCGGGGGCGGCTATGTAATTGAGGCCGCCAGCACGATAAACGGGGTCATCAAAGGCAAGGTTTCCGCGAGCAAGTGGACGCACTGGGGCAAGCTGAAGGGCGTGGAATACGCGGAGGAAGGCACGGACCCGACGCCGGAACCGGCGCCTGATCCGCAGCCGGTGAAGAAGCAGACGATCCGCAAGGGCAACAGGGGCGCCCTGGTAAAGGAAATGCAGACGATGCTGGACAGGCTGGGGTACAGCCTGGGAATCTGCGGGATTGACGGGGATTACGGCGTCGCCACGGAAAAGGCCGTGAAGGAATTCCAGCGGGACCACCGGCTGGAGCAGGACGGCGTATGCGGCCCGAAGACCTGGGAGGCGCTGCAGGAGGCCGTGGACAGGCTGGAGGAAAAGCCGGCGGAGGAAACCTGGACAGTGACGATTCCGGGACTGACGAAGGAACAGGCGGAGGAACTATGCAGGATGTGGAAGAATGCGACGTCAAAAAACGGATAAACGCCGAAATCCGCTGGTGTTTCACATACGAAGAGGAAAAGGAATGCGTCGGCGCCGGCGGGCGGAAGCTGAGACGGGTGTGTATATGGTGTCCGAATTTCAGAAAAGGAGAAGGGGAGAAAAATGAAAAAGGCAACTGAACTGGTGGCGGCGGCAGGGGGTGCGATCGCTTCATTCTTTATCAACATGCCGCCGCTTGTGTGGATCCTGATCGCGGTAATGACGATTGACTTTGTGACGGGCCTGATCTGCGGGGCGATGGGAAAGAGCAACAAAACGGAAAACGGCTATATTTCCAGCTCCACGGCGTTCGTCGGCCTGCTGAAAAAGGCGCTGATCCTGCTGATTGTGCTGCTGGCGGCGCTGCTGGACCGGGCGGTGAGCGCCGGGGCTGGAATCACGTTCGACGCGGTGATGGGCGCGACGTGCCTGTGGTTCATCGCGTCGGAAGGCTTTTCCATACTGGAGAACGCCGCGATGATGGGAATCCCGGTGCCGAAGATCCTGTTGAAATTACTGGAGATCATGAAGGAAAAGGGCGAGGTTCCGGAGGACAAGAAACCGAAGGAAGAAGAAAAGGAAGCGGAAGACGATGGAGAAAAGCTGTAAAAACTGCGAAGGCCAGGGGGAGAAATGCGTACCGTTTTTTGACGTGCAGAACACGATGATGCATTATAACTGGGCGAACCGGCGGATGCTGATCGCACTGGTCTGCATCTGCATCACGATGATCTGCGTCGTGATTGTATTCGCCACGAACCAGACAAAGCGGGAACAGATGTGGCAGGAGACGATCAAAAGCATGTACAGCTCCACCGTGACGGGGGTGGACCATGAACAGCACGACGCAGATCATTAAGATCCTGGAGGAATACGTCCACCGGAGACAGGACCGGGAGATCATGCGGATCTATCTGACGGATCATCCCGGAAGCCTGGAAAGAATCGCAGAAGAAGTAAACGTGGACGTATCCACGGTAAAACGGGCGATCAACCGGAATTCCTTTGTGTATAAGTATTTCCCGGACAATGAGCCGGAAACGAACCAAAACTGAACTGAATAAACAACGAAAAAGGGCTGTTTGCGAACTTTCGCGGACAGCTCTTTTTTTTTATTCTTTTGGTAAAGAAACGCGGAGGAACGGGGAAATGTGGATCAGATGCAATCCGAACCCGCTGGGGAAACAGACGGGCGACTGCGTGATCAGGGCGATCGCGATCGCGACGGACAGGAGCTGGCGGGAAACATACCGGGATCTGTGCAGGATGGGCGAGATCATGGCGGATCTGCCGAACAGCGACGCGGTTTGGGGGAACTATCTGAGGGAACACGGCGCGAAGCAGTTCCTGCTGCCGGAAAGCTGTCCGAGCTGCATCACGGTGAGGGCGTTCTGCGACCGGTATCCGGAAGGGGTATATGTGATCGGGACCGGAAGCCACGCGGTGGCCGTGATTGACGGGGACTGGTACGACGCCTGGGACTGCGGCGGATCCACGCCGTCGTTCTTCTGGCGGGTGAAATAAGGAGGGAACAGGATGGCCTATTTTAACGGTTACCCGGCGACGTATCAGCCGATGTTTCAGGCGCAGCAGTACCAGGCACCGCAGCAGAGCCAGCAGGGCGGGCTGATCTGGGTGCAGGGCGAGAGCGCGGCGAAAAGCTACATGGTCGCGCCGGGGAACACGGTGCAGCTGTGGGACAGCGAGGAGAAAATCATTTATCTGAAAAGCGCGGATCCGTCCGGGATGCCGTCAATGAAGATCCTGGACTACACGATCAGAGGCGAGGAAAAGGAACAACCTGCAGTGGAATACGCGACGAAAGAAGATCTGAACGCGCTGGCGGAAAAGGTGAAGGAACTGAGCCGGCGAAAAAAGGTCGTGCGGGAGGTAGAGGACGATGAGTAATCCATTGTTCGGAATGATGCAGAACCGGACACCCATGAACGGGATGATGCAGAAGTTTCAGCAGTTCAGCCAGATGTTCAGGGGAGATCCGAAGCAGCAGGTGCAGCAGCTGCTGAACAGCGGACGCGTGAGCCAGGCGCAGTACAACCAGGCGGTGCAGACGGCGCAGCAGCTGGCGCGGATGATGGGGATCAGATGATAGGAACCGCTGAGTGATCATTAAGCGGCGAATATAAAAAATCATATGAAAGGAATAGAACACTATGGCATTGACAGACGAAGGCACCGGCACCACGATGCTGGTGCAGCCTTCCGGATTCGGCGGAAATAACGGCGGATTCGGTGACATGGGATCCGGATGGTGGATCCTGCTTCTGTTCATCCTGATGGGCGGCTGGGGCGGAAACTTCGGCGGAGGCTTCGGCGGGATCGGCGGAGACTTCTATCCGTGGATGAACCAGAACAACCAGATCAGCAGCGGTTTTCAGAACCAGATGCTGAACGACAACATCACAGGCATCCAGAACAGCCTGAACGGCATCAGCACCCAGCTGTGCAACAATCAGATGGCGGACCTGGAGCGGAGCTTTGCATCCCAGACGGCCATGACGGCCGGAATGACCGGACTGCAGGCCCAGCTGGCAAACTGCTGCTGCGAGAACAGGGCAGCGACCGCAGACCTGAAGTACACCGTCGCGACAGAAGCCTGCGCGGACCGCGCGGCCATCGCTTCCGCACTGCGGGATGTGATTGACGCAACACAGAACCAGACGCAGACGATCCTGGACAAGATGTGCCAGCAGGAGATCGACGCGCTGAAGAGCCAGAATCTTGCGCTGCAGAACCAGGTGAACATGCAGGCACTGGCTGCCTCACAGGTGGCGCAGACCGCGCAGCTGGTGGCGGATAACACCGCTCAGACGCAGTATATCGTGAACCGCGTGGCTCCTTATCCTATCCCGGCCTACACCGTGGCGAACCCTACAACGCCCGCGGCCTGACGGGAGGGTTGAGACATGGACATGCTCAAGGAACTGAAAGAGCTGAAGGATACCATCGCAAACGAAATCGTAGAGGCAAACAAGAAAATCAGAAAAGCAGGCGGAGATCTGAACACAGGCGACATCGAGATGATCGACAAGCTGACACACAGCATGAAAAGCCTGGTAACAACCTGCGCCATGCTGGAAGCTGATGAGGGATACAGCGGCGATTATATGCCGTATTATTCCAGGAACGACGAACCGGAGAGGCGCTACAGCCGGAATTACAGCGGGACCTATGGCCGGGAAGGCCGGAACGAAAGCCGCTACAGCCGGAACGGATACAGTCGCGGAGTGGACTGGAACGAGCACCTGCGGATGATGATGGACGAGGCGCCGGATGAAGCGACGCGGATGGACATCAAAAAGCTGATGGATCGCATGGCGGGATAAAAAAGGAAGGCGCTGAAAAGCGCCTTCTCTTTTTGTCCGTTCACACCGCGATCCGGTAGATCGTGATCCGCGGGTTCGGACGTGTCACGGTTGGCAGACCGGATTTGTCATTATCCGAACTTTCAGGCGGAAGATCTGACAACGGGATCCGGGTGTTTCCCTCCACGTTATTGATCACAATCTTCAGGTGATCATCGTAAACAAACACCGAATTGATGAATGTTTCGATTATACTTCTGCGGAGCAGCGGATCATTCCTGTTTCCGGAGGTAAAACGGTGCAGGAAAAACAAAACGCGATCACGGTCCAGGAGCTGGGACTGGGAATATCGGAGGGTTTCCACGGAAACGCGGAGGTTTTCGGCGGCGTCCTCCAGCTCTTTCAGCTTCGCGGAGGTAGATGAATTCCAGATGCCGGCGGCGATCGCGTCGTTGATATTGTCAATCTTTTTCTGAACGTCCTTATATTCCGCTTCCATAGCGGCCAGGGGGGAAGATTTCATTTCCTCCGCCTGGAGGGCCATGACGGCGTCCACGATCTTTTCGATTTCCGCGTCGCTGAGAACATAGTCCAGGACAAAGGAAACGACGGCGTCCTCCAGCAGGTTCTTTGATACGGATTTCTTTGTACAGGCTTTATCATGCTTCCGGTGGTAGCAGGAATAATAATGATGGCGGACGCCGGTTTTTGAGGTTCCGGAATCGCCGACCATAGCACCGCCGCAGAGACCGCAAAAGGCCTTTCCGGTCAGCAAATAATCCACGGCGCCCTGCTCCACATGGCGGGCGGTTTTCTTTTTCATGCGCTGGGCCTCCTCGAATTCGGCGGGGCTGATAATCACCGGCATTCCGCCTGGCGTCCGGACGTTTCCCCAGATATAAACGCCGGTATATCGTTCGTTTGAAATGATCTTCAGGATTCCCTGGGCGCAGAACGGATTGCCGCGCCAGGTATGAAGGCCGCGGGCGTTCAGGTCCCGCGCGATCATGGCGGCGGACCAGCCGGAGCGGTACAGGGAAAATATATCACGGACGACGGCGGCCTCCTCCGGCTGGATGATATAACGTCCTTCCGAATCGGAAGTATAGCCGAAGGTATGCGTTCCGTTATACATGCACCGGCGGGCATTGTCCGCCATGCCGCGGAGGACGTTTTCCGAAAGCTGACGGGAATACCATTCCGCGGTTGCCTCCAGCATTCCCTCCAGGAGAACGCCGGCGGATCCTTCCGGGATGGGTTCCATCGCATAGAGGACCTTGACGCCGAAACGGCGCAGGCGGCCCTTGAACAAGGCGGACTCTTCCCGGTTCCGCCCGAAGCGGTCCACCTTCCAGCAGATAATGCTATCAAAAGTGCCGGAATCCGCGGAGGCCATCATGGACTGGAATGCGGTCCGGGCGGAAACATGCCGGAAACCGGACTTTGCGTGATCCGCGTATTCATGCACAAGGGTATAGCCTTCACGCTTTGCAAAGGCGCGGATGTCCGCCAGCTGCTGTTCGATGGAAACGTCACGCTGGCCGGCGGAGGAATAGCGAGCATATGCGACAGCCGTCCGCGGGGCGCAGGAAGGAACAGAATTCTTTTTCATAATACGAAATCAATCCCATGAAGTTACAATGTGAATATCATTAATAGCACGGGGCAGGACCATCTTCTGAAACAGCATATATTCACCGGACATCTCAAAAGCGAGATAATGAGCCTGGGTCAGATAAAACACATATTCTTTTCGTTTCATGGAATAATCAACAACAGAAACATGAACGCCGTCACTTTTCAACTCCCAATCACCGGAACACACGAAGCTCATGCCGTCAGTGTCAAACATGGAAAAATGATTCACTTCATAAACGGCGACACCATTATCAAAAAGGCATAGATACATATAGGCCATGTTTCCGGTGGTTTGCTGTGATATACCGATCCAGGTACCGACAAGCTCCTGCTGAGTATCAGCAAATGATAAAGAGGGGAAAAGTACAATCAATGAGAGGAGCAGGACAATGATTCTTTTCATCTTTGGCGCCTCCTTTTAACAATCAGAGCGATAATTACAATCAGCAAAGCTAGCAGACCGGTGACAACATAGATCGCCATGCGGGAAAATACTACGATAACGATTACGGCCAGAATCAGGAACAAAAGCAGAGCGATCATATATGCCTCCTTTATTCTTCATAGCCGTCCATATAGGAACCGAAATCCGCCAGGGCGGAGCCGTCCGTCAGGGTAGCGTTACGATAATATTCTATAAAATTGACGATATAGTCCATAAACTGATCGCGGACGAGGCGGTTCATTTCAGCCGGAACGGATACGGCGGGGATCCGGCGCATACAAGACAGACAATAATCAAAACAGCCGGTCAGGTTTCCGAGCATTTCGGTGGTGATCCGGAGGCCGGCGGCCTGGAACGCGTGGATCATCGGACGGGGGCATAATAAATGATTCGCAAACGCTTTTGCCTCCTCATTCCGAAC
>Ga0310786_10001693_pt1 | contig 35347 bp, 33 predicted proteins | sample AusTroGonzalo_MG_FD_203881 | JGI IMG/M metagenome (GOLD analysis project Ga0310786, IMG submission 203881) | Bovine rumen microbial communities from tropical cattle in Woodstock, Queensland, Australia - Gonzalo_03 (v2) (version 2) | ecosystem: Host-associated > Mammals > Digestive system >... | reverse complement strand
GCTCCTGAAACTATAGCGTAGATATGGCAGACATACCTATTTCCTCCCATTTCTTCACTAACAGGGATGGGAACACATTGATGAAAGAGTTTGAGGGCATTCTGTTGAATAACCCTCAAGTGAAGAATCTTGATGCCGTTGTGGGCTTTCTTCGAGCATCAGGCTATTTTTCCTTACGCCCATTTCTTGACGGTATTAACAAAGTGCGCATCCTGATTGGCATCGATGTTGACAAGTATATCGCCCGTGCCCACCAAAAGGGTGAACTCTTCTTTGGCGCAGAAGAGGAAGTGAAGGAAGAATGCCTAAGACTATTGAAAGATGACATCGAACAGTCTCACTATACCAAGAAGGTTGAGGATGGTATGCTCCAAATGGTTCAGGACTTGATTGAAGGCAAACTGGAACTACGTGCCCATCCCTCCAAGAAGATTCATGCCAAATTCTACATCCTCTATCCCGATAATTACAACCAGCATTGTTTTGGTGCTGCCATTACCGGCAGTAGTAATCTGAGCGGCAACGGCTTGGGTATCACAGAAGAAAGACAATATGAGTTCAACGTCAAACTGACGCAGTACGACGATGTACAGTTTGCCAAAAACGAGTTTGAACTGCTGTGGGAAGAGGCCAAGAATGTAGCCATCAATGCTGAGGACTATCAGGCCACACTCGATAAGACTTACTTGAAAGGCGACGTCACCCCCTACGAGCTATACATTAAGATGCTGATGGAATATTTCAGCGACCGTGTGCTGGCCATCGACCAAGATGACCCCTTCGATATGCCTGAAGGATATAGCAAGTTTGACTATCAGGCAGATGCCGTAGTAGAGGGCTATCAAAAGTTGATACGTTATGACGGTTTCTTCCTCGCAGATGTGGTGGGTCTCGGCAAGACAGTTATTGCCACGATGATTGCCAAGAAGTTCCTGATTGAGAACGGCCCTGAACACACGAAGATTCTGGTGGTCTATCCACCTGCCGTAGAACAGAACTGGAAGACCACCTTCAAGGACTTTGGCCTCGAAAAATATGCCTGTTTTGTAAGTAATGGCAGTCTGAGCAAGGTTCTTGACGATAGCAACTATGACGTTTGGAATGCCGACGAATACGACTTGGTGCTGGTCGATGAGGCCCACAAGTTCCGTAACCATACGACTGGTGCTTTCCAGCAACTACAGGAAATCTGCAAGATGCCTCGCGTGGAAACGGGCTATATTCCTGGTTATAAGAAAAAGGTGATGCTGATTTCGGCAACGCCTATGAACAATACGCCAGCGGACATCTACTACCAGATACTGATGTTCCAAGATCCCCGTCATTGTACCATAGATGGCGTTCCCAACCTGACGGCCTTCTTCTCGCCTTTGGTGGTGGAGTTCCGTAAGTTCCGCAAACAGGAGAACTTCGACCTGAAGGAGTTTAAGAAGTTGGCAGAGAAGGTTCGCGACAGAGTGATCAAACCTCTGACCGTTCGCCGTACAAGAACAGATATTGAGAACATCGCCCGTTATAACAAAGATGTCAACGGATTCCCCAAGGTAGACAAGCCCATCAAAAAAGAATACGAGTTGAACGACCACTTGGCCAACCTCTTCGAGAGAGCTATGCATGTGCTCGACAAAGAACTGACCTACGCCCGCTATCAGGCCATCGCCTATCTGAAACCTGATGCTGCCCCAGGTCTCTACGATAATGCGGAGGTTATCAGCCGCAGTTTGGCAGGCATCCGCAAGAACGGCCTCGTAAAGCGTCTGGAGAGTAGCTTCTATGCCTTCTGTAAATCCCTTAAAGCCTTCCGTCAGGCCAACGAAAACATGATAGACATGTGGAACAACGACAAGATATTCATCGCTCCCGACTTGGATATCAATGCGCTGATAGAGGCTGGCTACAGCGAGGAGGAGATTGAGCAGAAGATGAACGAGAAGGCTGAGGTGAACCCCAAGAATGCCTCCTTCCAGCGAAAAGACTTCGACGAGCAATACATTGAGCAATTAAGGCACGACCAAGCGTTGCTCGACGATATGTGGTTGGAGTGGGAATACATCGATGATGATGATGACTCGAAGTTTGCCAAGTTCGAAGACTTGTTGAAGCACGAACTGTTCAAGAAGGAACGCAACCCAGAGGGAAAGATTGTGGTGTTCTCTGAATCTGTAGATACAGTAGAATACCTGCAACGTCGCATCAACCGTCAAGATGTATTGGTGATTTCTTCCCAGAACCGTAGTCAGTTATTCAAGATCATCCGTGAGAATTTTGATGCCAACTGGAAACAGAGAGAAGACAAGTATAACATCATCCTCACTACAGACGTGTTGGCTGAGGGTGTCAACCTGCACCGCTCAAACATCATCATCAACTACGATACACCTTGGAACGCTACCCGACTGATGCAGCGCATAGGTCGTGTAAATCGTATCGGTTCAAAGGCGGGCATCATCTACAACTATGTGTTCTACCCGTCGCGACAAGGTAACAAGGAAATCAAACTCAACCAGATTGCATTGAGTAAGATTCAGACCTTCCATACTACGTTTGGCGAGGACAATCAGATCTATTCGACGGAAGAGATTATCGATCGCGACCTTGACAAACTCTTCAAGGAAAGCATCAAGCGTGAACAGGAAGACCGCAATCTTGAACTGCCGTTCTATGAAGAACTGCGTGCACTCTATCAGCAGAACCGCAGGGAGTATAAGCGCATCGAAAGACTATCGCTGAGAAGTCGAACTGGTCGGGAATCCCGACAAGTTGATGGTGTTACCCTTTCTGGTGATTCATTGGTATTCCTCAAAACCAATTTCCGCAAATTGTTCTATCTGGTAAACGACCAGCAGACACGCGAATTGTCTGTGCTCGATGCACTCAACTACTTCAAGGCGAAACCAGAAGAAAAGGCCGTGCCTCGTATCCCACAGCATCACGAGCATGTGGAACGCGCCCTGAAGGAATTCAATAAAACCAAGGAACAGGAACTGCACGAAGAGGAATCGAACCAGAACCAGCGCAGCAATCTGGGTGCTCAGGTTACTACGGCTGTCAGTCTGCTTAACAGTATGCTGCCGCACATTGATGATGGCGATACTCGCTTGAAGATTATCCAGTTGAAGGAATTGGCAGAGCGAGGAACCATTACATATATTGCCAAACGTCTGCAACGCATTCAGAAGGACTTGCAGCGTCAGGGTGGCAGCAAGGCAAAACTGACCTTTGAGGATGCACTGAAACAGGTGCTCGAAATGGCCAACAAATACAACACCTATTATCGCGAGAGTCAACATGCAGAGGAAGAATCTGCTGCTGTCATCATATTATCAGAGAGTTTTCAAAATAACTAAGCCCTATGGATTATAAAAGCGTCATCGAATCAAGATATAATCGCCAGAACTGGCAGTTGCTGCTGCACGACATTTTTGGTAACAAGATAAAGTTTTGGAATACGCCATCAACGATTCCAACAAGTAGTCAGTTTGCTAAGCAGGCATTATGGCTGGGTACTATCACATTGAGCGATAACCAGACCATCAGCATCTACGAAGTGGGACTCTCTGATAGCGTTGATATAGAACGCAATCGCAGAGGCATCCGTGATATGTTGCTGACCGACTGGCGGAACAACGGCAATGCTGGTGCCTTTATGTTCTGCTATCGCAAAAACGAGAGTGTACTTCGATTTTCATACGTTAGTGAAGCCTGGACGTTTGCCGATGATGGCAGTTATCAGAAGGAATCAACAGATGCCAAACGCTTTACTTATCTGCTGGGTGAGGGATATCGTAGCCGTACTGCTATTCAGCAGTTCGAGAAACTGCGTGACAGTAGCCTCACTTTGAAAGACCTGACTAAAGCGTTCTCTGTAGATGCTGTGAGCGATATGTTCTTTGATGGCTATAAGAAGCAGTACGAAGACATCATTCAATATATCACAGGAAAGCGGATGGTCAAGGTGGCCAACAAGTGGGAAGAGCAAATCAAGAACGAACCCTGCGAGGAAATCATGCAGGAGTTTGCCCACTTCCAGAATCCTGAAAAGGCTGTTCGTGACTATGTGAAGAAACTGATGGGCCGCCTTGTATTCCTTCAGTTCCTACAGAAGAAAGGATGGCTGGGCGTGCCTGCTGGCGCTGAATGGGGAACGGGTGATGCAGAGTTTATCCAAACCCTCTTTGCCCAATGCCTGGATAAAGACCATTTTATCGATAACGTGTTGGAATCGCTCTTCAACGACCTCAATAGCGAGAACGAGAAACAGCTGCCTCAGTATCGCACGCCATACTTGAATGGTGGTTTGTTTGAACGTGATGCAACTGATGAGACAGAATTCCCTCTGCCTGCCAAGTACATGCAGAGTCTGCTCGATTTCTTTGCTTCCTATAATTTCACTATCGACGAGAACGACCCCGATGATGCAGAAGTAGGTGTTGACCCAGAGATGTTGGGCCGCATCTTTGAGAATTTGCTGGAGGATAACAAAGACAAAGGAGCCTTTTATACACCCAAAGAAATCGTCAGCTATATGTGTCGTGAAAGCCTCATTGCCTATCTCCAAACAGGCATAGAGGACGAGACCACCAAAGAAGCCATTCGCCAATTTGTGACCACCCACGATGTTGCCACTCTTGGCACTAACGACAAGTTCCGTCAACAAGTGGATGAAGCGTTGAAGAACGTCAAGATATGCGACCCCGCTATTGGTTCGGGTGCATTCCCAATGGGTCTGCTGAAAGAACTCTTCCAATGCCGCACTGCCCTTGAAGGAATCAGCCAACACCAAGCCGCTGAAATCAAAAAGCACATCATCCAGCAGAACATCTATGGTGTAGACATTGAGCGTGGTGCCGTTGACATAGCTCGTCTCCGCTTCTGGCTCTCCCTGATTGTTGATGAAGAAACACCGCAGGCTTTGCCAAACCTCGACTTCAAGATTATGCAGGGCAACTCGTTGTTGGAGCAATACAAGGGTGTTGACCTCTCAACGATGACAGAAAAGAAAGCCGATGAGTCAGGTATGCTTTCCATCTTTGACAGTATGTTGGATGTCTATCGTCTCGATTTGCGTAAGATGCTGGCCAAATACTATGATTGCACAGACCATCATGAGAAGCAATCCCTTCGCAAAGAGATTGTAGAGAACGTGGAGAAACAACTCAAAGAGCAAGGCATTAATGTTGACTTTGGCGACCTCGATCTCTCTGGCAATAATCAGTTTATGCTTTGGCACACTTGGTTCTATGATGTGTTCTCACAAGGAGGTTTTGATATAGTGATTGGCAATCCGCCGTATGGTGCCAATATTGATAAAGACATTGAGATATACAAAAAGAAATATAAGGCATTGGTAAAGAACTATGCAGATATCTACAAAATGTTTATTGGAGAAGGATTGAATATCTCAAATGTTAGAACTGGTTATCTATGTTACATAACACCTAATACATATTTAAGCCAACCTCGTTATAAAGATATTCGTTCAATTCTTGTTGATTATAAGATTGAAAGAGTAGTTAATTTGGGGATGGGCGTTTTTGAGAATGCAGTAGTTCCTGTCTGCATATCATTAATTAAAAACACAACCACTGATGGTATTATTAAGTATATGGATGCAAGTAAATCAAATAACTGGCTTGTTAATGGTGTTGTCGAGATAGTAAAGACAGATGAAGTAAAGAAACAAAGCGATTTGAATTTCTTGCCTTCTACATCTATTGGTACTCTTTTGTTTAATGATGTTTTTGATATACGCGATGCAGGCATACAATATCACAGAAGTAATATTGGTCTTAAAAACAAAGGAGGAAATGATCTCTATGAACGTCTGTTTAATGAAAACAAGATGTACTTTATGAATAGTCATCCTGTTTGGTATGGAAAATTAATAAACCGCTATTATTGTTCTCCTGATACAGATGAATTCTTTAATCTAGACTATAAAACAATATTGAAATCAAACGAGCAGGTTAGTTTCAATAAAGAAGCATTTGCTAGAAAGGATAAAATAATTTGGAGACAAACTGCACCATATCCTATCGCAACAATAGACACCAACTACATTTGGTTTAGAAATACTATTCAATGTGCTTGGGTCAGGGAAGAATATTCGAGCAAGATAAGCATGCTCGCATTTCTTGCAATTATTAACTCCTCATATATCCGATTCCTCTACAACAAGCTTGTTCAGGAATCCGGTAGAGTATTTCCTCAGGTAAAGTTGACTCATCTTAAAAAGTTACCTATAGTACTTCCAGACGAGCAACAAGGAAAAGAATTGGCAGAATTGGCGAATAAAATTGTAAACATAAAACGTGACAATCCTACTGCCGATACCACACTCTTGGAATCAGAAATTGACCATCTGGTTTATCGACTCTATGATTTATCAGAGGAGGAAATTGTTGTTATAGAAGAATCATAGCACTACATAATATGGAAGGTAAAGTAAGAAAGAAAAAATCACCCGCATTATCGTTACGGGTGACTATTAATAGAAAGAAAATACAAGAGAAAAATGCCACAGAGACATTCCTTTCCGCAATTAAGGCATTAGGGCCTGAGCATGTTGCAAACTTACAGGACATCCGCATTGAAGGATTTCCTTTGGTCGTGTCCTCTATGGATTGTCGAATGCAAATGAGGCAGTTGGGAAAAGGTTGGTTTGTTTGTACTCACATGCCAACAAAGAGCAAAAAGAGTTTACTTGAAAGAATCGCAAAACAGTTGGATGTTAATATCAAAGTAGAGATTATTGAATGATATGACGAAACTCGAAAAGCTATACAGCATCATTGAAAACTCTCGCGATGTGGGAGTGAAACTACCTAAAGGTGTGCTCCAACAGGTGGAAGAATTGGAGGAGGGTATCATCAAAGAAGAGATTCTTCCTGCGCTCAGTAGTGATATTGCTCCAAGGCTGAATCCCATTCAGCGCGACTTGGTGTTGGTGGTGGAGTATCATCCTGGCGAACCTATCAGCGTGGCCCTGAGCCGTAAGGCGAAGATTAGCGAGATGACTGGAGCAAAAGTGCTGACACCTCGCAGCAGCACACCTGTAAAGAGCGAGGAAGAGCCAGAGGAAGTGAAGCCCCATGAGCCCACAAAGCATATTGAGAACGTAACGAAAGGCATGAAGGTGACGTTCCCTGATGGTACTGTCATCTGGCATCGCCAAGCTATCGATACCTTTATCGATGCTCTCAGAAAGATAGGCTTGGAGCGCATCCCTGCCGTAGACATCCAGCATGGTAATGGCTACAACCTCGTCAGCAAAGACAAACGTCCCACAATGCCTGGCCGCATCTGGCAGCACGAATGCGACGGCTGGTACATCTACTCGAACATCAGCAATGGGACAAAAGCTGAAGATTTGAAGCGTATATCAGACCACTATCATCTCGGGCTAAAGATAGAAGAAGGTAAGCCAGAATAAAAAATTGGTTAATTATTTGGAAGTTTCAGAAATTCTTCCTATCTTTGCACCGTCAGAAGGAGGTTCTGATTGCTTGGACTAGTACAAGCGAGGGGTTGTTAGACCTGCCTCAGAATACGGTCGCAGAAGGGAAATATCACCAGATTCCCGTCCTAAGGGTCATTCTTTAGCTGCGAAAACGGGGAGTAAGCCCGTATCGACCCTGCTCCATTTTAAAAGTCACCTTCGGGTGGCTTTTATTTTTCGTATTGGCGTCGGAACGTTACATAGAAATCAGGACTATCAGTCCACCTCCGAAATACTGAAATCATTTTCCTTCCCTTAAATATAAGAACCTCCAAAGCGTTAGGATTATCATAAAAATACTTCATTATCTGCTTGGCCATCAAACGCGGATCATATTGAGTACGGACATTTAACAGTGTACGATTGGTTTGACCTATCGATTCCATCAGTCTGTTGCTCAGCGAAGTCTTTCCAGAAATGGTTTTCAAGTCATACATCTTATACACCCCTCTATTTTCGAAGATAAAGTCCGCTGTTCTGATGCCCTTCGGATTGGGGAGAATATATACCTTGTTACCATGAACAACAGCCTTACGGGCAGCATCGAGTAACAAAGGGAAATCATCACGATGACTACCTTCTGCTGCAAATATATCCCTTTCATTTTCAACAACCTTGAAAATGTTATATTGAGCCAGCATTTTCAGCTGACGCACGAAGTCTGCTCCTTGCAGAATGTGAAGCCGTGCTAGTTCAAGCGCAATATCGTTTTCTGGCATTTCCTATTTTGTGATTACATCTGCTTGGCTATCTCCAAGTTGCGCTTCATGTACTGCGCAAAGTCGCTCGAGCTCATTGGCGATTGCTGCGATACGGCTATTTTTCGCATCTTGCGTTCCGTCACCTCCTTGTGGAACTGGTTGAGAAATGTCATGACTCATCTTTCTTTTAAATAACTGCTGCAAAATTAGGTAAAAACTCTGGAAAAACAAAAGAAAAGGATATAAAAAAACTATAATTGGTATCAATATGACAAAGTCCTTGCTAAGCATTACGGCTTTACGGAAGAAGAACTCGACTTCATTATCAACTACGACATAAAATATCGTATGGGTGATGAGTTAAGCGAAGATAGTGTTTCAGAGTCCCAACCTCGACTGCCTCAACCTCAAATTCCTCAAAATACGAAGCAAAGGCAGAAGCCTATTGAACAGAGAATAGAACCAAAGGAGAAGACTCTCACCGTGATTGTTCGCCACGAAACATTGGAAAGAATCAGTAGTGGGGAGAAAACTACCTTTAAGCGATATCTTGACGATGAAGAATTTGCGAAAGAGGTTCTGGTGACAGAAAATGGGAGAATTAAACTATCGGATGGACATTGCCCATATACCGCGAAGAACATCACTTCCATCAAGTTGGTATGCGACGGAGAATCCCTCGTAAAGGCGATTACTAAGATATCCTTCAGAACTGGTATCAACCAGCAGGGAAAGACAGCTTGGAAAATCATCTTCCACTTCTGATCACTTCCACTTCTGATTAGGCAAAATAGACTGTTTACTGACAAAATATTGGCCAAAATGCAAAAATATTGCGAAAAGATTTGGAAGTATCAAGAAAACTTCGTATATTTGCAGCAGAAATCCCCCCTTGTATGATAAATACTTGGGTCAGTAACTGAAGAGTTACTTAAAAACCATCCCGCTCGGGTGAGATATACCGAAGCACAAGCCTCCGCAAGGGGGCTTTATTTTTAACGATTAGGTTTATGGAAAAGAAGAAGGTCATAGTGTATGTCGATGGGTATAACTTCTATTACGGCCTGAAAAACGGTGGAGCCAAGTGGAAAAAACTCTACTGGCTGGATATCGTAAAGTTCTTTGAGCGCATGATGCTGCCAGAAGATGTGACATTATCAAATGGCCATGTTTTGCACAGACCTGCTAATTGGAGATAATGATGGGCTATCTTGGCAACGTAGAACTACTGAATGTGTCCAAGACCGCTTTTTTGGCATCAAGCACCATACCACCCGATATGGTGCTGAAATGCTACGACTGGGCCACACAAATGGCAAAGGAGGGGAAATGTGTAGTGAGTGGATTCAGTTCTCATTTAGAACGCGAAGTACTGCACTTCCTTGCCAAAGGCAGACTACGAATGTGGTGGATGAGTATGCGCGTCGCCTAAAAAGAACTTGACTTCTTGCGTCCCGGTGGTTCTTTCAGTCGCTTCGCTTTGTGAAAGCGGCAGAGCCGAGCGGCAAGCGACCAAGGAGCTGGCAAGAGTATTGATAAAGCGTTTGAAGTGGTGGAATTGTCATCTATTTGTGGGGAATAGTAGAATCAAAAGGAAAATTTTTGTGGGGAATAGGTGAATTTTCATAAATAAATTTGTGGGGAATGAAATTTTAGTTATTTTTGCACCATAAATGGCTGCAGGAAACGAACTCTATTATCATACCTGGCCACGCGATGAGAAGCATTATTATGAGATTGACTTCCTGTTGTCTCGCGGAGCTAAGATTTGTCCTTTGGAGGTAAAATCATCGAGTAGTAGGACCCATGCTTCGCTTGATGAGTTCTGCCGTGTTCACTCTTCCAGAATCTTGTGGCGCTATCTGGTGTATAACAAGGATTTTGCTAAAGACCAAGATACAATCATGATACCGGCATACTTGGTGCCGTTTTTGTAATATAATGCGAGAAAATGGTAGATTTCATGTATTCCACCGACTTCTTGGCGATGAAAGTTACCGCCACCCACCAGTGCGACGACATAAGAATACGATAGTGGTGTGGAGCAGATTACTGTTGTAACAGCCATTGGGAAAAGAATTGATCGTAAAGCGTATAGGTACCCATGTCGTGAGTGATGAAGTCTTTTTTCAAAAGGCCTTTAACGGCGCCCTGCACCATGCTGGCAGTAAGATGATAGTGCTGTAGGAACGGACGAGAGGTCAGACTGGTTGCCTTTCCCTCCTTGCAGATGGCCATCAGTACTTCCTTTTGCTTTGGAGGCAACTGGAAGAGCAAGGATTGATATGCAAAACTCTGCTGAGTAATAATCTGCTGAATGGCAGGCTCTATCATCTCCTCTGTACACATTTCACGTTGCTCTGTTAATGTAAACAATGCATTCAGGACTGACTGCATATACCAGGTAACACCTTCATACTGCTTGTAGGTGGCAATAACGGCCTCTCGGCTTATTTCCTTATTGTATTCTCTGAACAGCCCCTGCGCAAACTCAATGTATTTCTCGCAGTCAATAGGCTCGATAGACATCAAACTTGTACTTTGATAGAAGGGACGGGATGGTGAGACGAAGAGCTCAGACATCATGTGTCGCTGTGAACCGGAGTAGATGAACCAAGCATTTTGGCATTTCTGGATTCTTGTACGCAATACTGCCTCCACTTTGTTGTCTGGGTAATCGGCTATAACCTGAAACTCGTCGATAGCCACAATACATGGTTTGTCAGCTTGTTCAAGATAGGCAAAGATCTCGTCGAGCGTAAACTCTGGCACCTTGATGTCGCCTACGCCTAATCCCCATTCCGGATTTCCATTGATATCGAAAGAGATGTTGCTACGAAGTGAGCCTATAGTGTTCAAGAACTTCTCCCAAGCCTTGCGACCTCTTGATTTCAGCACGCCAAGGACAGCCTTCCCCAGTTCATATACAAACTCCTGCAGATTCTTAGTGGCATAGATGTCTACGATGAATGTGTAATAATGGTCTTTGATTTCTTCTTGCTGGAAACAGTGATGTATCAGCCCCGTTTTCCCAAGTCGGCGAGGCGATATGAGGGCAACGTTGTTGCCGTTGGTAACCTGTCTTGTCAACAGCTCAGTTTCTTCCACACGATCACAGAAATAGTGCGGAGAGAAGTATCCGTTAGTGATAAAAGGATTAGGCACCATCATAATGCAAAGGGATTTGAAATTTATGCAAAGATAATTATAATCTTATTATAAAGCAAGTAACCCTCTGCTGATTTAACATAATTTATCTACGTTCTGCCCCTGAACATATTATATTCCTCTCTCAGCCCAGTCACCTCTATCCAGGTTCCGATAGCCGATGGCCTCGGCGATATGCTGGCTTTGGACTTTTTCGGAACCTTCGAGGTCAGCAATGGTGCGGGCGACCTTGAGGATGCGGCTATAGGCTCGGGCGGAGAGTTTAAGGCGTTCCATAGCCATGCGGAGCATGTCGAGGGAGTCGTTATCGGGTTCGGCAAACTGATGGAGCATCTTTTCGGTCATTTGAGCGTTGCAATGAGGCCGCCCTCTCCCCCCGCCCTCCCCGAGAGGGAGGGAGCTAAAGCGCTCTGTCTGAATGTTGCGGGCCCGGATGACACGCTCCCGGATCTTCTCGCTGGGTTCGCCTGGCTGCATCTCTGACAACTGGGCGAAGGGTACAGCCTGGATTTCGCAATGGATGTCGATACGGTCGAGCAGGGGTCCGGAGATTTTGTTCATGTAACGCTGAATCTGGCCGGGCGTGCAGACGCAGTGGTGCGTGGGGTCTCCGTAGTAGCCGCAGGGACATGGGTTCATCGAGGCGATGAGCATGAACGAGCACGGGTACTCAATGGTGTACTTGGCGCGGCTGACGGTAATCTTGCGGTCCTCCAATGGCTGTCGCAACACTTCCAGTACGCTACGTGACAGCTCAGGCATTTCGTCAAGGAAGAGCACGCCGTTATGTGCCAGCGATATTTCACCCGGCTGAGGGTTGTTACCGCCACCCACCAGTGCGACTTGCGATATCGTGTGGTGGGGAGCGCGGAAGGGCCGCTGGCTGATAAGGCTGGTGTCGCGTGCGAGTTTACCGGCGATGCTGTGTATCTGTGTGGTCTCAAGACTCTCGGCCAGCGACAATGGCGGAAGGATGCTTGGCAAGCGTTTGGCGAGCATAGACTTTCCGCTACCTGGCGGACCAATCATAATGAGGTTATGTCCGCCCGCCGCCGCCACCTCAAGTGCCCGCTTGACGCTCTCCTGCCCGCGCACGTCGGCAAAGTCGAGCTCGAAGTGGTTCTGCTGCTCGTAGAATTCGCGCCGTGTGTCGATGACGGTGGGCTGATAGGCAGAGGTGTTGCCATTGAAGAAGCTGATGAGGTCAGCGAGATTGTCCATGCCGTAGACATTCAGGTTGTTGACAACGGCCGCCTCGCGTATGTTTTGCTTTGGTACGATGAGTCCCTCGTATTTTTCTGCCCGTGCACGGATGGAGATGGGCAGTGCGCCCCGGATAGGCTGCAGCTGTCCGTCGAGTCCCAGTTCTCCCACAATCATATAGCGGTCGAGGAACGACTGACTGACTTTCCCCATAGCTGCAAGGATGCCGATGGCCAGTGGCAGGTCGTAGCCGCTGCCCTCTTTTTTGAGGTCTGCCGGTGCCATGTTGACAGTAAATTCTGCCTGAGGGAACTTGAAGCCAATGTTCAGCATGGCAGCCTTTATTCGGTCGACACTTTCACGGACGGCAACATCGGCCAATCCTGTGAGGTGGAACTGGTTGCCAGGGGCAATGTTAACTTCGACGGTGACGGTTTGGGCATCAAGTCCCATGACAGCCGCGGTAAAGGTCTTGACAAGCATGGGGAGGAGTTTTTGAGTTTGGAGTTTGGAGTTTGGAGTTAGGGGTTACTTGAGTCGTGATTCTATCTTTTCTTGTAACTGTTGTGCTGACAGGTTCCGCCCCAGTATATTGCCAGAGCGGTCGGTGACGATGTTTCCGGGAATGTCGGCGATACCTGTTTGGCGGAGGACGCGGGTGTCCCAAAGCTGTCCGCTACAGACGTTGCTCCAACTGATGGAGTCGCGCTCCAGTATTCTTTCGGCTTCGGGCTTCGGGCGTGCGTCGAGACACACGGCAAGGAGTGCCAGCCGTGAGCCGTAGGTCTTCTTCTGTTTCTTGAGCTGTCGCTGCAGGTTCTGTGACTCGTAGTTCCAGGTGGCCCAGGTGTATATGACGTTGACATCGCCATTCATGGTGGCATTGCTGACGCGGCGTCCATTGGTGTCGATGTCGGAGAATGCCGGCAATTTGACGATGGTGTCTGCGGGCAGGTATTTCTCTGCGAGGTAAAGGCTGACGGGTGACCCAGGATTGTCGCTGATGAACGTTTTGGCGCTTTTCACGACTTCAGGCGGCGTAAGTTCGTTGGCAGCGAGCCGGAACTGCGTCATCTGTTCGTTGTTATCACTGCCGCTGACGTCGACCTCCTTCAAGTGTGAGGCATCTCCATCGACTTCAACCGTGACACCAGACTCGGCGAACACGGGAATTTCAGAGAAATTGGGAAACACGAGAGAGTAAGTGACGGGAGTGTCGATGGGTGTCTCGTAGTTGAAGCGTCCGTTCATGACGCGGATGGTGTCGAGATAGCCCTTCCCGCCTTTCTGAATGGTGTAAAGATAGAGTTCGCCCTGATTGAAGTTCTTGAATTTTCCCTTGATGCGGAAATAGCCGTCGGGGGCACTGCAGAAAATGAGAAATTGAGAAAATGAGAAAATGAGAAATGAAGAAAATGAGAAATGGAGAAAATGAGAGAATGAGAAATGAGGGAAGTGGGAGAATGAGAAAAAGGCTGCGCCGAGTCTGTGCGCAGCCCTATTTCTTATTTTCCCACTTCCCTCATTTCTCATTTTCCCATCCTTACTTCTCGACCTTAACCAGCTCGAGGTCGTGAGTTGCGTATGATGCGAAGCTGGCATCCTTGGCAATAGCCGAGCGGAGTGCTGCGGCAGCCTCGCTGGTGTTACCCATACGAGCCGACATGATAGCCTTCAGGTAGTCGGTTGTGGCATCGGGATTCTTCACATATTTCAGTGTGACTGCAGCAGAGGCGTAGTTCTTGTTCAGAATCTGTGCAAGAGCGGCGCTGTTCGAGTAGACATCCTTGAAGTCCTGCTCGGCCTGTGCATAGTTGCCCTTGGCCAGGTTGAGGTTACCCATGACCTCTGCGAGTCCGTTGGCACCGACAGCCTTGGCGATATAGTTCTCAGCAGTTGTGATGTCGCCGTTGCGCAGTGCCATCATACCAAGGTTGGCAGCAGCTTCAGGCAGGTTGGCGCTCACCTTCTGTGCCTGCTCGATATACTGGCGTGCAGCGGGGAGGTTGCCCTTGGCATACTCGATGGTAGCAATGTTGTTATAGGCACGGGCATCGCGCGGATAGACCTCTGTCGTGGTCTTATAAATGTCCTTCTTGGCATTGTCGTCAGCCACGAGGGTAGCAGCATAAAGCAACTCTTCTACGCTGAGCTTAGAGGGGTCGGACTTCAGCTGTTGCTGAATCTGCTCGTCGCTACGGCCAACCACATTGTAGTTGATGACCATGCGCGAACGGCGCAGCTGCGGCAGGACACCGTCGGCCAGTTCACGGAAAGCCTGCGAGATGTTGCGAATCTGCTGCTCGCGCTCCTCGGGATCCTTATACATGGAGAGCACACGCAGGATGACATCCTTGTCCTGGATGTTCGAAGCCTGTACCAGCTGCTGGAAACCGTCCCAGTCCTCGGCGGTGTACTTGGCATCGATAGGAGCGGAGATCTTCTTATCCTTGTAGAGCTGCTGCACATACTGTGTGGTGACGTTCTGGCGGTTGTCGGCCAGCCGCTCGTTGACGCTGTAACCACCGTCGGGTGAGGCGTAGGCCGACACTTCGACGTTCTGCATTTGCAGTGTCTCCTGGTTCTTTGCGATATCGGTGAGCAGACGGACGAACTCCTGTACGGAATTGTTCTTCAGCTCGCTCTTACGCAGGTTATACTGTCCGATGAGGAACTTCACGCTGGCCTCCTGCTTCTGCTCAGTGATGCGCTGGAAGGCATCGGGGGCGATGGCAGCCTGTGCCGACTGGAGAGTGCGCTTATACAACTCCGAGGTGGCGAGCACGCCTTCGGCCACTTTCACTTCGGGCACTTTCACAGTCTTGTTGCCGATGCGTGCCTTGAATGTCAGGTACATGTCGGCCTTGTTGCAGTTCAGATACTGGAAGTTAGTCTTCATCGTGTAACGTCCGCCCACCTGATAGGAGATGGTCTGGTCGTTGCCCTGCACCTTCTCGCCTTGGAATGTGGCACTCTGTCCCTGTGCCACCTGTCCGTCGAAGTAGCGCAGTTCAGGTACAACGGTGACGACGGCCTTCTTGTTCATGTACTTTTCCGGGAAGGTGCCATTGATGGTAGCTGGCACTGTTCCTGCCATTGTCTCCAATGGGTTGGGGTCTACGCTGAAGTAGTCGGCTGAAAGAGCTCCAAGTTTACTTGAGCAAGATGTCAGTAGCAACACTGATGCGGCTGACAAGAGGAGAAACTGTTTTTTCTGCATCTGGATAAAGATTTATTATTAGCGATAGCGGGTCACATAGCCCGTTTTTAATGTTAGTAGTGCCGCGAGCGGGACTCGAACCCGCACGACCGTTTCGGGTCAAGGGATTTTAAGTCCCTCGTGTCTACCAATTCCACCATTGCGGCGCGGTCAGTTGTTTGAAGACGATGCAAAGATACTGCGATTTCTCCGAACGGCCAAACGTTTTGACACAATTTAAGATAAAAACCTCTTACGCCAGAATGTCAGTTGCCAACGGTAAGGATGGTGCCGTTGTAGGTGACGGCATAACGCATGAGTGGTTCGCCCTCGCCTCCAGTGATGATGGCGCTCGTTTCAAGGTCGTAGGTGCGGTTGCATTTAGAGCAGTGTACCTGCTGGCGGTTGCCGGCGAAATCGAGGGCGGTCAGCGAGACGCAGTTGGGACAGGCGCGGTCGTAGGCTACAGGTCCGTTGAAGTTGGTACAGCCGATGAAGAGGCCAATGTCGTTGCTGGCTCCTAACTGAAAAGCGGAATAGTTCTCGCGGTCGGTACGTATGACGTTGTCTTCGCGCGGTGTCTTACCGTCGTTAAGAGTGACATAGACGTGGCGGGCAGTGGTGCGGCCGTCGCCCGTGGTAGTGACATAGACGTATGTGCCGGGACTTTTGACTGCCGCGAACACCAGGCTGGTGGGGTGCTGCTGACCGTCGAAGATGAAGCGGCAGGGGTAACGGCGGCTGATGGTGTCGGTGGCCTTGTCGCAGGAGAAGAGTATTGAAATTAAGAAAATGAGAAAAAAAGATGAAATGGAGAAAATGAGAAAATGAGAAAATGAGAAATTGGGCTGCGCACAGACTCGGCACAGCCAATTTCTCATTTTCTCATTTTCTCCATTTCTCATTTTCTCAATCTCTCATTTTCTCAATCTCTCATTCTCTCATTTTCTCAATCTCTCATTTTCTCAATCTCTCATTTTCCCAGTAGTGTTTGTTCTGCCTCAGTCATGCGCTCGAAGGCAAAACCTTCGAGAACACTGTGCATCAAGGCCTCAATGCGGTCGTTGCAGAGGTTGCCAATGGAGCCTTCGTGGGTGTGGTGGATGTTCTTGTTGGGCGTGAACTGTCCGGCTTCGATGTCGAGGCCTACCTTTTTGTAGGCATCGCGGAAGGGCATGCCTTCTGCGGCGAGGCGGTTCACCTCTTCGACGGAGAACATGGGGTCGTACATGGGGTTATCGAGTATGTGCTCGTTCACCTCTATTTTATTGATAATGTAGGCGGCCATCTGTAGGCAGTCCTTCAGCTCGTCGAAGGCAGGCAGGAATACTTCCTTGATGATCTGCAGGTCGCGGAAATAGCCCACGGGCAGGTTGTTCATAATGAGCGTCACCTGCTGTGGCAGCGACTGCAGCTTGTTCGACTTGGCGCGTATCAGCTCGAACACGTCGGGGTTCTTCTTATGGGGCATGATGCTGGAGCCAGTGGTACACTCCTTCGGCAGCTTTACAAATGAAAAGTTCTGCGAATTGAACAGGCAGGCGTCAAACGCCAGTTTTGCCAGTGTACCGGCGATAGTGGCAATGGCGAAGCCCACGTTGCGTTCCATCTTGCCGCGACCCATCTGGGCATAAACCACGTTGTAGTCCATGGAGTCGAAGCCCAGCAGATCCGTCGTCATCGTGCGGTTCAGCGGGAACGAAGAGCCGTAGCCGGCAGCCGAGCCGAGGGGGTTGCGGTTGGTCATCTTGTAGGCCGCCTGCAGGAACAGCATGTCGTCGCAGAGACTCTCGGCGTAGGCACCGAACCACAGGCCGAAGCTCGACGGCATGGCCACCTGCAAGTGCGTATAGCCAGGCATCAGCACGTCCTTGTACTGGTTGCTTTTGGCAATCAGTTCGTCGAACAGCGTCTTTACTTCCTCGGCAATCTCCATCAGCTGATGACGGGTAAAGAGCTTCAGGTCCACCAGCACCTGGTCGTTGCGCGAGCGGCCGGAATGAATCTTCTTGCCCATGTCACCGAGCTTGCGCGTCAGCAGCATCTCCACCTGCGAGTGTACGTCCTCGACGTCGTCCTCAATGACGAACTCGCCGCGCTCAGCCAGCTCATAGATGCTCTTCAGCTCGCGCAGCAGAACTGGCAGTTCGTCATGGCCAATCAGCCCTATGCTCTCGAGCATGGTGACATGAGCCATCGAACCCAGCACGTCGTACTTGGCCAGATAGAGGTCCATTTCGCGGTCACGACCCACGGTAAACCTTTCTATCTCCTTGTTGATTTCAAAGTTCTTTTCCCAAAGCTTCATAATCTGAAATTTAGAGAATGAGAGAATGAGAGAATGAGAAATTAGCTGCGCCGAGCCTATGCGTAGCCCAATTTCTCATTTTCTCATTTTCTCCATTTCTCATTTTCCTACACGTAGTGTATCTGTGCCAGCGCATCGGCAAGTTTCTCCACACCGTCCTGCAGCGGGCCAGCGACCACGCCCTTGATGAATGGGTTCAGCTCTGCCTTCACCGTGACTTTCATCTTCGAGTTCTGCTCGTCGACGGGCAGCACCTGAATCCACACGTTGAACGGTACGGGCGACTGCACCGTCTCGAACTTCACGCATTTCGGCTCTTCGCGGTCGCAGATACGCAGTTTCAACTCACCCACAGGGGGCACGTTCAGGCTCACCGTGTCTTCGTCGAAAGCGAAATCATTGACTCGGTCCTCGGGTACACGGTCGCGCACCTTCTCCAAATTACGCAGGTCGCTGATATTCTCGTACACTGCCTGCTGTGAGTAGGGAATCATCTTCACGCTACTCTCGAATTTACTGCTGTTGTCAAATAGTCCCATAATTTGAAATTTAGATAATGAGGAAATGAGAGAATGAGAAATTAGCTGCGCCGAGTCCGTGCGTAGCCCAATTTCTCATTTTCTCATTTTCTCCATTTCTCATTTTCTCCATTTCTCATTTTCCCATTCCGCCGGATCTTTCCGCCACTCGGCCAGCACGGCTTTTTCTTCTTCCTTGATGTAGCCGGTTTTTGCGGCCTCCTCGATGACGGCTTCATAGTTGCTCAGGGTGATGAGCTGCACACCAGCCTCGGCAAAAGCTTGCTCGGCAACGGGGAAGTCGTATGTGAACGACGCAACCATCCCGACCACCTCAACACCGTACTCGCGAAGGGCTGCCACTGCCTTCAGCGACGAGCCGCCAGTGGAGATCAAATCCTCGACCACCACGACCTTCGCACCTTTTGCCAATTCACCCTCTACCTGGTTTCCCATGCCGTGGTCTTTCGGCTTCGGACGGACGTAGCAGTAGGGCACTCCCAACTCCTCGGCTACCAGTGCCCCTTGTGCAATGGCACCCGTAGCCACGCCAGCCACGGCCTCGGCCTCGGGGAAGTGCTCCTGAATGGCATGACACAGCTCCAGCTTCACGAACGAGCGCAGGCGGGGGAAGCCTAATGTCTTACGATTGTCGGTGTAGATGGGCGACTTCCAGCCGCTGGCCCATGTGAACGGCTCCTGCGGCTGCAGCTTGATGGCCTTAATTTCCATCAGCTTCCGCGCAAATTGATTCTTGATATTCTCCATAAATATGTTCGTTTTGGCTGCAAACTTACATAAAATATTTGGATTACGCAACAATAGGAACACAAAACTTGTTTTTTAGGTGGAAAAATTTGTGCTTATTAAGAAAAAGCAGTACCTTTGCACGCAAAACAAAACAAAAGCAAAGAAAATGAACAGTATGAAAAGACTATTTACGATTGTAATCATGGCAGGGCTGCTGACCGCCAGTGCTGCCGCCCAAGAGAAGCACAGTGCATGGACGCTGAATACGCGGGCCTGGTGTACCAACTACTTTACGACACTCATTGGCGGAACTGCCGAGTTTTTGATTAAGGAGGTACTTAGAGACAGCAATGAGTCGGACTCCTTACTGTGGGAGCGCATCGTTCCCGATGTCGGTCTGGTATTCCCCATCGGCATGCAGAAGAGCGGGTTCAGCGACGGTAACAACATCTACGGACCATATCACTATGCGTTCGGCAACCCCTTCAAGCACATCGGCGACTATGCAGTCGGTCTCGATGCTTCATGGAAAGACAAGTCACCAATAGGCTTTTATGCCGGTACCTATTTCAAGAGCCAGGAAGTCGTCTTTAAAGACTTCGACAACATCCGTGGCTACTACATCCAGCCGCGTGCCGGTATCATCCTTGGCGGTCAGAGAAAAAATATAGAGGCCGGCGCCTTCTATGACATAGTGACGGGTTGCACCGTAGGCGGTGAAAGTGCCGACAAGAGTCAGTTGAAGAGCGGAGTCGGTCTCGATTTTGCTTTCTCCTCGCTGAATTCGAAAGGCAACTGCATGTACATTCTGCAGTTCTCCATGCCCCTGCACAACTTCTTCGACAGCGATGTCATGAAGCGCAAGGTGGGATACATCATGTTGACACAGCGTGTCACCCTGTAAAGAACAAATATGACGGCGCACCTGCAAGAAGGCAGCGCGCCACTAAGACTTAGCGAAGCCGAGGGCGAGCAGACTGATGCGCACGCCCTCGGCTTTCAGTATCTCCCGAGCACAGGCAACCATAGTGGCACCGGTGGTCACGACATCGTCGATGAGGAGCACATGCCGCCCCTGCAGGCTTGCCGGGTCTTTCAACTCGAAGACATTCTCCACGTTCTCTAATCGCTCCCATCGCCCCATCTGCGTCTGACTGCCCTCGAACCGGGTGCGTCTCAACACCTTATTATATATGGGAAGTCCCGTCACTTCGCTCACCCCCTGTGCCAGCATTTGACTCTGGTTATAGCCACGCTGTCGTTGCCGTTTCTTAGCTAAAGGCACGGGCACAACGACATCAATGCCCTCGAAGAATCCGTCGATCATGAACTCGCTGGCCATCAGCCGACCCATGGTCACACCTATCTCCGGTGAGTCATGGTATTTCAAGTCGTAGACCAACTGCCCAGTCTGTGAGCCTGCCTCATAGTAGAACAGCGCCGCAACACGCTCCACGGGAATGCGCCCCCAGAACATCTTCGCCATGACATTGCGTAGCGGGTCGTGCTGGAATCCAGTTCGTGGCAGATGCAGGTTGCACGATGCGCAGATGATTTGTTCGGTAATGGTCAGTCTCCTGCCACAGACAACGCATAACCGTGGCGAGACGAAATCGAGCAGACGGCTCCAAAAGCTAATCCTCATAGCGTCGGCCAGCCGTCAGGAGTCCACTTGATGGTACGCTGGATAAGCAGTGCGGCACCGTTCATCTTCGTCGAATAACCATGACAGATGAAGATATCCTGACCACCATCCCCCGTTTCCTGCCCTGTCTGCGCCGACGGGAAATGGTAGACGGCACAATGGCCGGCAGCTTCGTATTCCTGCTTATCGCCTTCCAGGAAAATTGTGCCTCCACCGTTAAGCATATCCTTACCGTTACGGTCGATGTAGGGACCTGCAACGTTCTTCGAGCGGCCTACGGCAACACGGTAGTTCGACTTTGCGCCACGGCAGCAGTAATCCCACGACACGAATAAATAGTAATAGTCGCCGTGGCGGAAGATGAACGGAGCCTCGATGGCGTTACGACCGGCAGATTGCGACGTGGGGTTCGCTTCAGTCTTCAGCGTGTCGCGTAAGGCCACACGGCGGGCTATCGTCTTCGGTGCCGATGCCAAGTGCATGGTGTGGTCGAGTCGGGCCATCTGTATGCCGTCCCAGAACGAGCCCCACGTCAGCCACGGCGTTCCCTCGTCATCGATGATGAAGTTCGGATCAATGGCGTTCCAGTTGTTGCCCTCCGTTTTTCCCGTCGCACGGTCCTTTCGCCATTCGTGCGAGCAAACCAACGGACCGCAGTCGCGCCACGGACCGCTGAGTTTCTCGCTGACCATCAGTCCGATGGCCGACGTGTTTTTGCCAAACGTCGAGCAGGAGTAGGCCAGCCACCACAACCCGTCCTTATGGATGATGTCGGGTGCCCAGACATGGTTGCGGAAGCCCGGAACGCTGTCGCGTGTCCACTGCGGAATATCCTTCATGAACGGTGTCGGCTGCACCGTCCATGTCTTCCGGTCTTCAGATGTTGCCCACTGGATGCCCATGCCCGTCGACAGCAGGTAGTACTTCCCGTCTTCGAAAGCCATGACTGGGTCGTGCACCATCGCCGTGTCCGTGGTGAACGCCACACGCTGACGGCGCGGCTGTGCATTGACGGTGCTGGCAACCATGACCAAGAGAAACACCAAGACAGCCATGCATTGGTTGATGATGTCGAACGTGAAACCGCGACCAAGAGCGAACTTCACCAGCTTTTGGTTCAGTTCATAGTCGCTGTCGGCTTTAATGCTTCGCCGTTTCTGTTGCAGCAACGGTTTCAGCACGGCGATGTACTCATCGTCGTCCACCTCACTGAGCACACGCTCCTGAATGTCCTCGTCGATGTGTTTCATCCACAGGGCCTGTTCCACCTTCCGGCGTCCCCATTTGTTATAACGGATTTTGTCGTGGACGAAGGCACGGGTGTAGCGCTCATCGTCCACATAGCGCTCGCTGACAAGCCGTTGCATGACGCGGGCCTGTGCTTCGTCGCTCATGTCCCACCGCCGCATTTTCTCTGTCAGCTCGTACTGACAGTGCTCGGCACGCGCACAGAGCTGGGCCAGCTGCAGGTAGGCTCCTTGTTCGGTAACTTCTTTCATGGTCTGTATGCTAATACGAATCTGTTTTTCTGAAACTGGTCGGTGATAAGCCGTACATTCACGAACCCCATCGCAAGCAGCAGGTTGGCTGTAGCTTCACCGTGAAGGGCATTGACTTCCACCAACAGATAGCCCTCGGCCTTCAGCGCCTGAAGGGCATAATGCCCGATGCTGCGATAGAACAGCTGCGGGTCGGCGTCGGGCACGAACAGCGCCTCGGCAGGCTCGAAGTCGAGCACGTTCTGCTCCATTCCGGCCCTCTCATGTTCACAGACATACGGCGGATTACTGACGATGACATCCCAGCGCTCATGGTCATCGGGCGGACAGAGGGCATCCTGCTTCACAAACGTCACCTTGGCACCCAGCCGCTCGGCGTTCTCACAGGCCACCCGCAGGGCTGTGTCTGATATGTCCCAACCCACCACTTCAACAGCGTTGTCGGCCAACCTCCGCGCCAAGGTGCAAGCAATACAGCCACTGCCCGTTCCAATGTCGAGGACGCTGCCCTCACGGGGCAAACCACCCCAAGCGCTGGACACGTAGTCACATATCCACTGGGTCTCAGGCCGCGGTATCAGCACACCTGGCTCAACGTGGAACAGCAGTTCACAGAACTCCGCCTGTCCCAAGACGTACTGCACAGGCTCACCCGTCAGCAATCGCTGCTGAATCGGTAGCAGCTCAGCCTCATCGGGCATCCGTCCTGTGAGCACGTCGGCCATCGTCAGGCCAAACCGCACCTCCAAGACCAGCCGTGCCACGGCCTTCGCCTCGCCCTCGCCATACACCGCCATCAGCGGCCGCCAAAAATCTGCGTATGTCAATATTATTTTCTTTTTGGTTGCAAAGATACGAAAAAACGAGAGCAGAACAAAAAGAATTCGTTCTTTTTTTATGCCGAGTGTCAGTATCTTCGCGATTTTTATCGTAAAGATAGGAAAATTTGAGAGCAGAACGATAGAAAAAACTTATACGCTAATGTTGGCGGAAATATGCAGGTGTCTGGCCGAAATGCTCTTTTACATATCTGCCAAAGAAGGAAGGATTGGGGAAACCAAGGAGATCGCAAATTTCCTTGATGCTGTAGTCGGTCTGTTTCAGGTAATAGCGGATGTCCTCTAATACATGTTCTGTAATCCATTCGTTAGCTGTCCTGCCAGAATGTTTCTTGCATAATGCTGAAAGATATTTTGGCGAAATACAAAGCTCGTTGGCATACCATTCTACGGTATGATGTTTCACATCTATGGAGTGCAACAGGTCGAGAAAACGCTGGAAATGATTATTGTTGGTAGGTGTGTCATCGTTTAACATACGCTGTTTCAAGGCACCGCACAGTCCGAGGATGGCTCCACGCAGCAATGACTGGATGACATCGGTACGGAAGGGATAGTTCATACTTTTGTCGAAGCACAGACGAAGCATTTCATAGAAGTTGGTATAGAACTGCAGGTCTTCATCCTCCATTGAAACGACATGTGTTCTACGAATATAAACCACATCGTTCCATACGTTTATTTTCTCGCGCAGGAAACTCTGAAGGATACGGTTGGTAAAGAACATCGCTTTCAAGGCCAAATCAGGACTAATCATCAAGTCGCTGATAACCACATTCTGAGGAATAATAGCCACCTGATTCTTATGCATTTCAATGGGTTGCCCATTCATCATGCCCTGCACCTTGCCTTGCGAGCAGATGGCGATGGCATTCATTGATACATGGGCGGCTCTGGTTTCGGCAAACTTCTGGATATTATCGACTATGACGATGTCGTTGTCGGAATAACCGACCTGAATGTCCTCATTGTCGGTAAGCGTCTGGAGTGAAATCTCTTCTTGTTGCATAATATGTCCTTTTTAGCGTGCAAAGTTACGCATTTTATACGAAAAGTAATGTTCTAATAGCATCTAAAATTTGTCAGTTCTACTTGTGGAGGCGAAAAAGACAAGAAATGAAGTGGATTCGGACAAACAAATTAGAATGAAAACTGCTACTTTTGCACCCCAAAATAAAACTAACAGATCATGAAGAAATGTGTTTTAGGACTGTTAGCCATTCTGATGGTGTGCAGTTGTAGTGAGAAGAAAGAGAGTGTCGCAAAGGCTGCGATAAGAGTGAAGACCCAGATTGTGTCTCCCGCCTTTGCTGATGATGCCCAGACGTATGTGGGTATTGTTGAGGAACGTGAGGGTACAGCGGTCAGCTTTACGAGTATGGGTGTCGTGAAGCGTGTATTAGTGAATGAGGGGCAGGCCGTGGCCAAAGGCCAACTCATCGCAGAGATGGACGACACACAAGCCCGTAATCTGTTGAATGGCGCTGAGGCTGCCATGAATCAGGCCAACGATGCCTTGGAGCGCTATAAGATGCTGCACGACAATGGCTCGCTGCCCGAGGTGCAGTGGGTGGAGATTCAGAGCAAGGTGGCGCAGGCCAAGTCGCAATTAGAGGTTGCCAAGAAGAATCTGGCCGACTGTCGGCTCACGGCTCCCGTCAGTGGCATCATCGGCAAGAAACTGGTGGGTGCTGGCGAGACGGCTATGCCTTCGCAGGCCGTCGTAACCATTCTCGACATCAGTAGTGTGAAAGTAAAGGTTGCTGTGCCTGAGGCAGAAATCAGCGGCATCACCCCATCTATGCCATCTACTATTGCTGTAGAGGCAGCACAGGCTACGGTCAGTGGAGGTAAAATAGAGAAAGGCATACAGGCGGATGCGCTCACGCACACATACGAGGTGAGAATCAATGTGCAGAACGTTCATAGAAAACTGTTGCCAGGCATGGTGGCCAGCGTTAGATTCATCGCCGAGGGGTCGCAGAGCATTGCAGGTAAGTCACTACCCATTACAGCTGTACAGAAAGCAGCCGATGGGTCTCTGTTCGTCTGGACGGTGGCGAAGGACAATACAGCACATCGTACTAAGGTAAGTATTGGTGCAAATAATGGTAATCATGTGGCCATTACCGACGGCCTTGATATGGGGCAGCGCGTGGTGACAGAGGGCTATCAGAAGTTGAGTGAAGGAACGAAAGTGATCTATTAATGCACAATGCATAATGCACAATTCACAATTATGAAAGAGAAGATGAACTGGCTGAAATGGCCATTGGAGCATTACCCTATAACAATACTCCTCGTCATTATCCTGTTCGTGCTAGGCATCTATGGCATGTATGATATGCCTAAGGATGAATTCCCTGCCTTTACGATACGTCAGGGCGTGGTCGTAGCAGTCTATCCCGGCGCTACCAGTGAGGAGGTGGAACAACAGGTGGCTCGTCCATTGGAACGTTATCTGTTTACCTATGGTGAGGTGAACCGTGAAAAGACCACCACCACATCGCAGAACGGCCTATGTATCGTGATGGTGCGTCTAAACGACAATGTGAACAATAAGGACGAGGTGTGGTCAAAGATCAAGCATGGCTTGAATCTGTTTAAAACATCGTTGCCTGGTGGCGTGCTGGCTGTTGTTGTCAACGATGATTTCGGTAATACCTCGGCATTGCTCATCTCCATTGAGAGTCCTGAGCGTAGCTACCGCGAACTGAAACAATACACCGATGATCTGAGCGATCGCTTGCGACACATTCCGTCTGTCGCCAATGTGAAACTCTTTGGCGAGCAGAAGGAACAGATATCGCTCTACATAGACCGCCAGCGTCTGCAGGCCTACGGCATTGGTCAGCAAATGCTCTTCACTCGTCTGCAAGCCCAAGGCATCACCACCATGAGTGGCAGTATCAGCGACAATGATCAGCAGATACCCATCCACATGGAAACAACAGAGCGCAGCGAAGAGGAAATCGCCAATCAGATTATCTATAGCGACGCAGCCACTGGAAAGGTGGTGCGTGTGAGGGATATTGCCCGTGTGGTGCGCGAATACGACAAAAACACCAGTTATATCGAACAGGACGGCCACCCCTGTATGCTCATATCAATGGAGATGACACCTGGCAACAACGTGATTCAATATGGCAAGGATGTAGAAAGTGTGCTCAGCAGTTTTGCTGCTGAGGAACTGCCCGACGATGTCAACGTGACCCGTATTGCCGATAAGCCGAAGGTAGTATCGCTGAGTATCACATCGTTCCTGCGCGATTTGCTCATCTCTATGGCAGTCATTATCCTTGTCATGATGGTTCTCTTCCCCTTGCGCTCGGCTATCGTGGCAGCCATCACCATTCCGCTCAGCACCTTTGTTTCGGTGGCTATTATGTATATGATAGGTATCGAACTAAACATTGTGACTTTAGGGGCAATGATTGTGGTGTTGGGAATGATAGTGGACAACTCAATTGTGGTGATAGACGGTTATTTGGAATACTTAGGAAAGGGTTACGAACCGAAGGTGGCTGCCATCGAGTCGGCCAAACAATATTTCATGCCGATGATGCTGGCAACTATTTGTATCTGCGCTATCTTCTACCCATTCCTCATCACGTTCAAAGGTGTGTTCTATGACTTCTTAGTGGCCTTCCCTATCACGATAACCATCAACCTTATGGTGTCACTCTTGTTGGCAGTGACGATAATACCTTTCCTTGAGGTACTGATCATTAAGAGACCCACCCCCCAGCCCCTCCCTGTGAGGGAGGGGAGTGGTTACACTCAAGGCGAAGATTCTGTTGCAAGTCCATCTACTCCCCTCCCTCACAGGGAGGGGCAAGGGGGAGGATCCGCTGGGGGAGGATCTTCCATTACCCGATGGGTACAGAATACCTATAATCATGTGCTTGGATGGACTTTCCGTAATCCATGGCTCACCATCGGTGGCGGCTTTGGCATCATTCTGTTGTCGACAATCATTGCCATCACGCTGCAGATACGACTCTTTCCATACGCTGACCGCGACCAGTTTGCAGTCGAGATATTCCTGCCCGATGGCAAGGGGCTGGCTGAAACGGATGCGGTGGCGGATTCCGTCCGTCACGTCTTGGAGAAGGACGAACGCATCACGGGTATCACAAGCTTCATCGGTTGCTCGTCGCCCCGCTTCATGGATGCCTACGCGCCCCAGATGGCAGGCAACAACTTTGCCCAGTTTATTGTGAATACCAAGAGCAATGAGGCTACACTCGATTTGTTGGCAGAGTATCAACCCCGACTGAGCGAGGCTTTCCCCAATGCATACGTTAAGTTTAAGCGAATGGACTATCTGGAAGTACCTGAGCTGGAATACCGCTTTTATGGCTCCAACCTCGATTCGCTACATGTAGCGGCTGAGCGCCTGATGGAGCGTATGCGCCAGATGCCTGAGCTGGAATGGGTGCACACCGACTACCTGCAGCCCTATCCAATCATTAATGTCGAACTCGACCCCGTTGCATCGGCACAACTCGGCATTACCCGTACCACCGCCCAATTGGCTCTGACTGCCACATCGAGCGACCTGCGCGTAGGTCAGATATGGGAGGATAACTACGAACTGCCTATCGTGGTGAAGGACGATACTGATATGACTTACTCCGACATTGAGAATCTGGGTATTACGTCGCCCGTTACGATGCTTGCTGGCGGACTGAATGGCACTAACAGCACAGTTCCGCTTCGACAGATAGCCAAAGTAACCCCAAAATGGAGCGAAAGCCGTATCATGCATCGCGGAGGCGAACGTTGCATCACCGTAACAGGACAGTTTGCACAGGGCATCTATACAGCCCAGGTTGAAAAAGAGATAGCCCGCATCATGCAGGACGAGATAAAACTGCCACAAGGCGTGCGCAGTGAGGTGGGTGGCGAGATAGAATATGGCAATGAGGCCATACCTCAGATTGCCAGCGGCCTTATTATCGCTTGGGTTATTGTATTCTTCTTCCTGCTCTTCAACTTCAAGAAGTATGGCATCACCATCGTCTGCATGGCGGCACTCATCCTGATGGTTCCCGGTACTCTCGTTGGTTTAGGACTAATGAACCGTGACCTCGGATTGTCATCCATACTTGGACTTATCACGCTGATAGGAATGATTATGCGTAACGAGATTCTCATCTTCGAACACGCCATCGACCTGCTTAGAAGTGAAAAGTTAAAAGTTAATAGTGAAGATTTTGCTACCGCTACTCCAGAGAAGAAGGCCAGCATGATCAGTCATTATAACGACTGTGTGAAACAAGCTGCCTACGAGGCTGGCAAGCGCCGTATGGTACCCATTTTCCTCACTACGGCTACTACTGCCGTTGGCGTGGTGCCAATGATTATCGCCCAGTCGTCTATCTGGATGCCCGTGGGCGTCACCATCTTCGCCGGTGGTATCGGCTCACTCATCATGGTAGTCACTATGCTACCCGTTATTTATTGGAAGGTAAGTACAAAATAGCCCCACCCCCGACCCCGGCCTCACCCCTAACCCCTCTCCAAAGGGCGAGGGGAACTTGAAAGGGGAGGGGAGTTTATAGATTTTCCCGTTGAATAAAATAACAAATATGAAACAGATAATAGCTTATATAGTAATGAGTTTTTGGGCAGTTCCCATGTTTAGCCAGGTAACCACTCCCCTCCCCTCCGCGGGAGGGGTCGGGGGTGGGGCTTTGTCTTTGCAGCAGCTGAAGGATTCTGCCCTACACAACAACATCGCCATTCGCAGTGCCAAGCACGCTATCGATGCCGCACAGCAGCAACGCAAGGAAGCCTTCACCAAATACTTTCCCAACATTAGCGGTACTGGATTTTGGTTTAATGCCAACAAGGGGATGGCACAGACAGAGTTGAACCTCTCAGAACAGATAACGCCCGAATTAGGCATGACGCTTGCCCAAATGTTACCTGCCGAAGCACTCGCCGCATTGGGCAACCCCATCAGCGTGTCAATGCTGAAGAATGGCACCATCGCTGGCATCAACGCCGTTCAGCCCGTCTTTGCAGGAGGCCAAATCGTTAATGGAAACAAACTCGCCAAGGTGGGTGAAGACGTGAGCCGGCTGCAACTCCAACTCTCAGAAAACGAGGTCGAGAAACAGACGGAGCAGTATTACTGGCAGCTGGTTTCGCTGCAGGAGAAGATGAAGACCATCGAGGCTGTACAAGCCCTGTTAGCCGATATCTATAAAGATGTGGATGTGGCCGTGCGTGCGGGTGTCGCCATGCGTAACAATCTGCTTCAGGTCCAGCTGCGCCAGAACGAGGTAGAAAGCCAGAAGCTGAAGCTCCAGAACGGCATCAGCATCGTCCGCCTCCTCCTCGCCCAATACTGCGGACTGAATAATGCACAATTCACAATTCACAATTCACTATCGGTTACGCAACAGAAGGCAGAGGACAATAATTGTGCATTGAGCATTGAGCATTGTGCATTGGCAAACCTTCCTGAGTATCAGCTTCTCCAAAAACAAGTAGAGGCCACTGACCTGCAGCGCAAGATGGAAATAGGCAAAAATCTGCCGATGGTAGGCATCGGTGCAGGCTACAACTACCATAACCTGCTCGATAACAATCACAGTTTCGCGATGGTGTTCGCCACCGTCAGCGTGCCTATCTCCGACTGGTGGGGCGGCTCTCATGCCGTTATGCGTAAGAAGATTGTTCAGCAGCAGGCCGAGGAACAAATGGCCGACAACTCTGAACTGCTGAAAATCCGCATGCAGAATGCCTGGAACAACGTCGAGGAATCGCGCCAGCAACTCCAGATCGCCCAGCGTAGCATCGAGCAGGCTGAAGAGAACCTCCGCTTGAACCGCGACTACTACAGGGCTGGCACCTCTAAAATGAGCGACCTGCTTGAAGCCCAATTGCTCTATCAGCAGTCATTGGACCGCCGCACCGATGCCTTTGCCGACTACCAAAACAAACTCCTGGAATACCGTCAAGCTACAGGGCAGTAACTTCATTAACAGGAATAATGTCGTGCACGATTTATCGTTAAACAAGCTTAAAGTTTTGAATAAATCGCTTGCGATATAAACCTTTATCCTTACCTTTGCACTCAGAAATATCGCAAACGACAAGAATAAGAATAATATGCACGCAGAATTACAACTTGACAATCAGATTTGTTTCCGTCTCTATACGGCTTCACGACTGGTCACACAGGCTTACACGCCAATGCTGACGGCACTGGGAATCACTTATCCGCAGTACCTCGTACTGCTGGTGCTTTGGGAAAAGGACAACCTGCCTGTTAACGACATTGCCCATCGTCTGATGTTGGAGACAAACACTGTCACTCCCCTACTCCAACGTATGGAGAAACTCGGTCTCGTCAGCCGCAAGAAGGGTGAGCAGGACAAACGTCAGCAGATTGTCAGCCTGACGAAGAAAGGAAAGGAGCTGGAAGGAGAGGCTTTCGCTAAGGTTCCTTCCGGTATGGACGAACTATTTTCGGGATGTCTACTGAAACACGAAGACTATCCGCATCTGGCTCAAGAACTGGATTGGATTATTGATACATTAAAGAAATAAATATGGCAACGAGTGAAACGTTCAATCTGGGGGCTTATATGTCGGGCAGCATTCGCAATATTATGGCGAAGGCTTATAAGAGTGTGTTGTCGAACCCCCGTGAGGCAAAGTTTGCCTACCGCATGCAGACGCTCTTCCAGAAGTCGGAGAAACGCCGCAGGAAGATGCTCGAACAGGAAGGGTTGGAGGTGCCGCCATTTCTCATTAGCAGCATCTCTACCATCTGCAACCTGCATTGCAAGGGATGTTACGCACGCAGCAATGGCATTGCAGAGGACGAAAAAGCCAATCAGAAGCCCACACTGACACCAGAACAATGGCAGGCCATCTTCACCGAAGCTGCCGACATGGGCATCAACTTCTCGCTGATTGCCGGTGGTGAGCCTTTTATGCGAAAGGACATTCTGGAGAAAATCGCTGAAGTGAAGGACATGATCTTCCCCATCTTCACCAACGGTACGCTCATCGGTCCTTCCTATATGAAGTTCCTAAAGGAACATCTCAACATGGTGCCCATCATCAGCCTTGAAGGCACAGCTATGGGGACTGACGAACGCCGCGGTCAGGGTGTGTTCAAGCGTGCTATGCTGTCGATGGAGATGCTGAAAGAAGAAGACCTGTTTTTCGGCACCAGCATCACGGTGACCACCGAGAACTACCATCTTGTTACCTCGCCCGAGTTCATCGACACGCTAAGAGGATATGGTTGCAAGATTGTCTTCTATATAGAATATGTACCCACAGAGAAGGGGACAGAACATTTGGCATTCAACGACGAGCATGTGGCAGAGATGGAAACCCTATTGGAGGAGCGTCGCAACACATACGCCGACATTATCTTCCTGTCGTTCCCTGGCGACGAGAAAGCCCTCGGCGGTTGTCTTGCCTCAGGTCGTGGCTTCTTCCACATCGGTCCTGACGGTTCGGCTGAGCCCTGTCCGTTCTCGCCTTTCAGCGATAGCAATGTGGCTACGATGGGCGTTCGTAAGGCCCTGCAGTCACCCCTGTTCCGTAAGATTCGTGCAGCCAAGGCCCTCGGTTGGGAACACACTGGCGGCTGCACACTCTTCGAGCACCGAGAAGAAATAGAGAAAATGATCGCATAATCCCAAAATATCACAATAAATGAAAACAGCAATCCGTTATTACAGCAAGTTTGGCCATACGACAAAGATGGCAAACGTTGTCGGCGAACTCACCAACACACGTCCAGAACTGGCAACAGTCCGCCTGACAGAACCCGTTGATACACTCTATTTAGGCGCGGGTGTGTTCTTAGGGAAAGTAGACAACAGCATCGTGAATTTCATCAATACGCTGACTCCTAATACGGTGAAGCGTGTAGTCTGCTTCGGTTCGAGCGCCATCATCAAGTCGCCTGTGCCGCAGATGCGCGAGCTGCTCCAGGCTCGTGGCATCACCGTCTCAGAGAAGGAGTTTACATGTAGAGGATCAATGGGGCCTATTCATAGCGGACATCCCAACCAAAAGGATCTTGACGATTTTCGTCACTTCATTCTTACTACTTTATAAGTTCGGCAGTCACCCCTTCCGATACTCCTTCGGACTCATACCGTTCAGGCGCGAGAAGAACTTGCTAAAGGACGGAGTATCGGCGAAGTGGAGATGGTCGGCTATCTGGGTGATGCTCAGTTGGGAGGTTTGCAACAGGAAGGAGGCTTCCATCAGCAGCATCTGGTTAATATAATCGACAACGGTGCGGCCTGTGACCTGACGGACTACGCGGGAGAGATAGACGGTAGAGATATGGAGCTGGTCGGCGTAGAACGGGATGTCATGGTGTTCTATAAAGTAGCGGGGCAGCAGGCGGATGAAGCCGATGAAGATTTCCTCCACGCGCTGTGGCGTCTGGCGGTGCACGATGGCACGCTGCTGGGCGTTCTGCAGGTCGAGCAGGAATATGGAATAGAGCATGCGTAACACCTCGCCTTTGTAGATGTGGTCGGAGTGAATATAGCTGATTATTTCTTGCATTTTTGCTATCAGATGCTGTGCGGCATCTGCGGCCAGTGTCTGTTTCGGCTCATGCAACTGTACGATGGGCAGATAGGCCAGATGTACCAAGTCGTGGACGGATGGAGCCTCGATGGTGACGTGCTCGTCGGCCATCAGGCAGTAGCCGTGGAAATCGTCAGAGGTGGCGATGACGTCGATGGGGAAGCCCGGCGAATAGGTGTACAGGTCGTTAGGATGAAACGTCAGTTCACGGCCATTGTAGTAAATCGTCATCCAGCCTTTGTCAACTACCACAAAGGCGAAACTGGACACGAATCCGCGCTGCAAGTTGCTACGAAGGACTTTCACCGCATCTGTTTCTAAGCAGTACATCCCTGTGTCCCAGCCTTTTTCGGGCAAGTCGTCGCCTACAAATATCGGCAAATATTCATTCAACGTGTACATATCGGGGGCAAAGGTACGAATAAGCGAGCAAAATGCCAAATATATTTAAGCATTTTCGAGCGAGAGTACCTTCGATCGGAGGTCAAAAATACAAATAATATTTTAAAGTTGTATCGTTTCAGACAAATTTTGTATTGTTTCAGATTTGGATTCGTAGGAAAAAGGTCGTAACTTTGCACCGAAATAGTAATCAAAGAACAAAATCGTTTAACAACTAAAACAAAAGTATTATGGACAAGCAGAAATCAATTGAGGCATTACAGTTTTTCGTAACCCATCTGGCAGAAGGTGCCATCGTTCACAAGCAGCAGGGCATGATCTTCAAGGCACAGGGCATTACCAAGCTCGGAGAGAAGTACATCGGCCACTTCAATGAGGAAATGGGCTGGGTAGAGAAGTTCACAGAGCGCATCCTCGACCTTGGAGGTGACGTTAAGTTCGAAGGTATGAAGAGCCGCGAGCTCATCTGCGACCCCGTTGAGTATGTCAAGGCCGACCTCGCCATTCAGGAGCCTGGCGTTGAGCTGCTGATGAAGTGCATGGAGGGCGTGAAGGACGATCCCACCACTTACGACCTGCTGAAGGCCTATCTGAAGGACGAGGAGGAAGACCTCTACTGGAGCCAGGGCGCAGTAGAGCTCATTGAGAAGATTGACGCGCGGCACTGGCTGCGGTTGCAACTGTAAAATATCTCTCACGGCATCGTATGGTGCTTCTGCACCTCGACGCATATAAATTTTTTCTTCAAAAGGGGACGGTGTAGCCGGAGTGACTGTTCTACGGATTCAGATACCACGCAAAGCCGTCCCTTCATTATCAAATCACCTAAAACATTTACGATTATGGCAAAGATGAAATGCCCCTGTAAGTATACTTACGACCCAGAGAAAGGTGACCCCAAGCAGGGAATACCTCCCGGAACACAGTTTGAAGACCTGCCCGAAACGTGGCGCTGTCCCCGCTGCAAGCGCAAGAAGGAAAAATTCGTACCCGTAGAAGAATAATCACGATAAGAATATGGAAATCAAAGCAGTAAAATTCAGACGTGACGGGTTCTATACCCAGCCCTTCGTTTTCGGCGGTGAGGAAGGCCCGGACAAATATGACAAGAACATCCGCTATCGTGGTAGTCTGCAGAACTACCTCATCGACACCGGTTCTGAGGTAATATTGGTAGATACCGGCATCCCGGCAGGTACACCGGAAGAAGTACCCGACGAGAATTCAAAAGTCTTCACCGGAAAGGACATCTGCACCTACATGGAGGCATTCGCTGCCCTTGGCTACAAGCCCGAACAGGTGACCAAGATTCTGTTGACCCACCGCCATGCTGACCATTCGGGCGAACTGCGCTCATTCCCCAATGCGAAGATATATGTAGGAGCTGACGAGACACAGGCTGAAGAGCTGAAGGGACTCACGAACGTGGTACCTGTAAACTACACCGACGGCCCCTATCATAACTTCCCCGAGACGCAGAAGATTTGTGACGGCGTGTGGTTCGTCAAGGCTAAGGGACACACCAACGGAAACAGCCTCGTGATTGCTGAGAGCGATGGACTTTACTATATGTTCGAGGCCGACATCACATACGTGGACGAGGCCTTGTATGAGAACAAACTGTCGATGCTCTATGACGACCTGCCCGCAGCCCGCGAGACGCTGGACCGAGTGCGTGAATTCGTCCGCAACAACCCCACCGTCTATATGGGCACCCACACCCCGCAGGGCTACGAGAACCTGGAGGCCAAGCGCGTGATAGACCTCGACAACCCCGTTCCCACCGTATGGCCCGAAGTGGTTTTCGAGAAGAAAGAAGCCTCTGGCAAATACGTCTGCTCCGTCTGTGGCTACGTCTATGACCCGGCAGAGCACGACGGCGTGGCCTTCGAAGACCTGCCCGACGACTGGCGCTGTCCCCGTTGCAAACAGCCCAAGGAGAAATTCAACAAGGCATAATGACATTTCATCAGTTGGCACTTTCTGACCGCGAGGCGATGCAGGCAGTTACGCTACCCTCTGGGCGGCGTAA
>Ga0310786_10001692_pt1 | contig 35351 bp, 34 predicted proteins | sample AusTroGonzalo_MG_FD_203881 | JGI IMG/M metagenome (GOLD analysis project Ga0310786, IMG submission 203881) | Bovine rumen microbial communities from tropical cattle in Woodstock, Queensland, Australia - Gonzalo_03 (v2) (version 2) | ecosystem: Host-associated > Mammals > Digestive system >... | reverse complement strand
TACCTGCGGTCATTACTGCCATCAATGTCAAGCATACGAGCCTGAATCTTTCCACATCGAGCCCGAGTGTTTTTGCGCTGCGGTCTCCCAGTGACATGATGTTCAGTTGTTTTGACATAAAGAAAACCATGATGGAACCGATGACCGTGATTACTGCCATCACTGGCAAAGTATCCCATGTGACGTTGCTGAAGTTCCCGACCTGCCAGAGGTAGGCGGTCTTCAGATCATCCTCTTCCGCCGTTATCATGACATAGGTAATCATGGCGTTGAAGAAGTATGATAAGGCGGTTCCGGCCAGAATGAGTGTCGCCGGCGTCATATGAATCTTGCGGGCGAGTATGATGATGATAACGGATGGGACCATAGCACCGATGAATGCATTGACAACGATCCCATATCCTCCAGCGGTAGCGAAAGAAACGCCTATTATGATGGCACTGACTGCACCCAGGCAGGCTCCTGAGGATATTCCTGTGCTGTATGGGTCTGCCAGTGGGTTGTTCATGACGGATTGCATGAGTGAACCAGCTGCTGCAAGACCGCAACCTGCAACGATGGCCCCCAGTATCCTGGGAGTAGCGTATTTCCATATGTACCTGTCCGCCCACCAATCCTGACTGTTAGGTTCGTAAGTTGCTCCTGTGAAATGCCCTACAAGTATCTCGAACGCTTTTGCAGCACTAATGGACGGATAGAAAGATACTGCAAAGTATGCGGTTACTATCACTAAGATAATAACGCAGACGGCGAAAAGCATGATCTTCTTGAAGGCCTGCTTATGATATTTGTCGACGAATTCATTGCCTGTGGTCTTCCTTTCGAACAATTCTTCACACCCGTCTGTTGTTAAAAGAAGCGGGCATAATGCCCGCCAATTAGTTTGTTAGACTCATGCCTTCAGTTTGACGTAGTCTTCGTACGTCATCTTCGTAAAGGTGTTGTCGACCGTGCATCCTTTGAGGTAGGAACAGGTCTTGGCAACCTCGTTGAAGACGCTGTCTCCGTAGCCTTTTTCGGCGAGCTCAGGGAACATCATCTCGAAGTGATATGCGACCTTGATGGCTCCGGGAAGAAGGTTGTTGATGTAGCAGAGGTTCTCATAGTTGTCGAGGTCCTCGAAGTATTCGTCCCATGCCTCCCATGTATCGATCATGGTCTGTTTCAGGTTCTCTGACTTGGAGTCGATGGAACGTACACTTATCATGTAATCCGCATCGTCATAGTTGGAGAGTGTCTCACCGGTCTTGATGCCAACTGTCTTGGCAAATGCTTTCTTGAATGCCTCATTTACCTCCCAGTAGGGAACTCCGCCTGCCTCTCTGATCGTGTCGTAGTTCTCGGAAGAAACTTTAACGACCTTGGATCCCATGGAGATGGAGATGACAGTGGGCTTAGTGGTGATGCTCTTCATCTTCTCTTCAATGTTCTTGAAGACATTCCAGCTGGTGGTCGCATATTCTTGTGCGATCTTCTCGGTCTTCTCTCCGAGAAGGAATCCGATCAGAAGGGTAGATGCAATCTCGTCCTTTGCATCGGTAATCGGGAGGATGATCAGAGGAATTCCAGCGTCATCCAGGTCTTTCTTGTATTCAGCTGTCAATCCGCTGATCTTACTCTTATCGGCAAAGAATGTTCCGATGGTCTTCTTTCCGGCAAGAACGGTGAAGTCGGGCCATCCTGCTTCAGCGGTTCCGGCTCCTCCTCCGAGGTCCTCTGCCTTCTCGACAAGGGCTGCTTCGAAGTTCTGGTAATTGGATCTGAAGAATCCTGCTACACTGTCTTCTCCACCAACGTAGAGGAGGGCAGCGTTCATGTTGGTACCGTATGAGACCGCGTTGGTCACGGGGTATTTGACCTTGACATCAGTTTGGTTCTCGATGCTGTCGTAATTCTGACCGATGACGTAGATCTCACATTCCTCGTGTTTCATCATTTTCTTCACGATTTCGATATCCTTACTGTCGATGGTGCCATCTTTATTGGCGTCTGCAAGAGGGTAGTTACTCATGTTCTTCTTGCCATCGATGATATCCTGGAGGATATCCACATCATAGTCATTGATAATCGCATTTCCGTCCGCATTTCCGTAAACGGCCAAAGTTTCAGTGACTTCGATATTGTCGTAGTTTTTCTGTTCATTGTTGTTGCCCTGTGTCATCAGGAAAACACCTGCAGCAGCAACAGCTATGACGACAACAACGATCACTGCAATCATTTTTGTAGAGATAGCCATATAGAGCCTCCGTTGTTGGAGCAATAGTCCAATTACATTTAACCATGATTCATTATCATTAAATACTAACTGAGTCAGAATATGTCTGACATCGATAGTTGATGCATTTTATATCCCTGGTTGAGTTGGATGTATAATTCAACTATAATTTAATAATAACTAAAAAATTTTAAATACACCAATAATAACGTCATTAGTATTTAATAAGTTTATAAAGAGCAGACAAATAATCAATGGACAAGCTAATATCAGAGTACTGTATCGGTCAATCATGGCATCCTTGAGCACGAGCGTCGGGAGCATCGCTCTCGACAGGCCCGGAATGATAGCATCCGGGATAATGGACGAGACTGGAAAATCCCTGGTGCGCGTTTTGGAGAGCGGAGCGGGAGCGGTCGTCACGAAATCCATAGGATTGATGCCCAACCCAGGACATGACAACCCGTGCTTCATGGAGGTCAGGGGCGGATACGTGAACGCCATGGGCCTCCCCAATCCCGGGATTGAGGAGTTCGGGGAGGAGATGAAGGTCGCCGTTCCGAAGGGAAAGGTCATCGGCTCGATATACGGCGCAGGTCCGGAGGACTTCTCCAAGCTCGCCATAAAGATGGAGGAGTATGGCGCATGTGCCGTGGAGCTTAACCTGTCATGTCCCCATGCGAAAGGATACGGGATGGAGGTCGGAACCGACCCGGATATGGTGAAATCCATCGTATCGGCCGTGAAATCATCAGTCTCGATACCCGTTTGGGCTAAGCTCACTCCTAATACCCACATCCTCACCAAGATCGGAGCGGCCGTGCAGGATGCTGGAGGGGATGCGATAGTGGCCATCAACACACTGAAGGCGATGGTCATTTCCCCGGAGTTCGCCAGACCAATCATGAGCAACAAGTTCTGCGGTTTATCAGGCGATGCGGTCAAACCCGTAGGGGTCAGGGCGATCTATGACCTGAAGAGCGCCGTCGACATCCCGCTGATAGGCGTTGGAGGTATATCCTGCTGGAGGGATGCCGCCGAATACATAATGGCCGGAGCATGCGCATTCCAGGTGGGAAGCGCTGTAGGGACCAAGGGATTGGAGGTCTTCGGGCAGATCAACGATGGGCTGAGCGCATTCATGGACGAATACGGTTACGGCTCGATATCATCGATGGTAGGTGCTGCCCATGAGTGACATCGTCATTATCAAAGAGATCATCCAGGAGGCCTACGACACCAAGACCTTCGTCTTCGACTGGGATGCGAAGGTCAGACCGGGACAGTTCATCATGGTATGGATCCCCGGTACCGACGAGATCCCGATGTCTGTATCGGGCATTTCGGATTCCACCAAGAGCATAACCGTGAAGGCCATCGGAGAGGCCACAAGGAGACTCCACGAGTTCAAGGTCGGAGACAGATTATCCATAAGGGGGCCTTTCGGCAACGGATTCGACCTCGCCGACGATAACATCCTGATAATCGGCGGCGGCGTAGGCACCGCCGCGATAATGCCTGCCGTGGTGCAGACCGGTGCGGACACCATAATCGCCGCACGCTCGGACAAGGACCTCATCATGCTGGACACCGCAAGGAAGCATTCCAAGAACGTATGGATCGCCACGGATGACGGAAGCGCAGGGTTCCACGGGAATGCCGTCCAGCTGATGAAGGAGAAGCTGAAGGACAGATCATACCGCTACATAGTGGCCTGCGGGCCCGAGGTCATGCTCTACTTCACATACAAGGCCTGCCAGGAATTGGACCAGGACTGCCAGCTCTCGATGGAGAGATACATGAAGTGCGGTGCAGGAGTGTGCGGATGCTGCGTCATGGACGATATGCGCATCTGTAAGGATGGTCCCGTCTTCAAGAAGGATCAGATCTCGAAGCTCAAGGAGTTCGGGGTCTCCAACAGGGACGCCTGCGGAAGGGTCCATAACTTCAGGTGACCAATGACCCAGGCGGACCATGTAACCGTCATGCACGGCAGTATGGCCGTCGATGTTCCGAGAAGGATATTCAAAGGGAAGGACTGCGAGATCGTTCAGGAAGAGGTCGAGCCGTTCAAGCGGATTCTGAAGAGCAGATACCCGTGGATAACCGACAATGCGGTCAATGTTATACTCAACAAGGCGCGCATGGAGATGATGCGCGTCCGGGACGAGGAGACCAACGGGCGCGAATACAGCAGATCCCTGGCAGAGAAGGGCAAGATGGACGATGCCATAGCGCATCTAAGACTCCGCCTAGAATTGAATCCGGATGATGCCAGAGGATGGTACGAGCTGGGAGAACTGCTGTTCAAGAAGGGCGATTCTAAGGGCGGTTTCGAGGCGTTTCGGAAGGGCGACGGGCTCATGAAGAAACGGTGACAGCACACTTATATACGACAAAACAATCCGTCAGCCAGCGTCGGGGTAACACAGTGGCTATGTGGCGGACTGCAGATCCGCATACGGGGGTTCGATCCCCTCTCCCGACCCCATTCTTCTTCAAATCATCTGTCGGTGAGTTCCTCGATCCTTCCTTCAAGATCCATGTAGATCTCCTCGAGTTTCTCCTTCATATCGTCGTCGGCATCCCACATCCCTCTGGAGATGGCCTCTTCCAAGGTCTTCACAACGTTCATGGCGGCGTACGGGTTCTCGTCGCGCATCCACTCGTAGACCTCCGGATCCAGCAGATATGACTCCGCCAGGCCGTCGTACATCCATTTCTCCATGTTGTCCGAGGTGGCGTCCCATCCGAACAGGTATTCGGTGAATTTGGAGACCTCGTTCGCACCGGCATACCCGTGCCTCATGAGTCCGTGAATGAACTTGGGATTCTGTATCTGGCTTCTGAAAGTGAGTTTCAAAGCGTCCGATGCGGTGCGGACCTTGATGCCTGAACTGTCGGATGTGTCGCCGATGTATGCGGAAACATCGTTGTTACCCGATGCCCTGACGAATGCGGTCAACCCTCCCAGATACCCGTAGACGTCATCCATATCCGCGATCCCGATCTCCTTGTCGGGCATGTTCTTGACCAGGGCCTGACAGGAGCCGAATCTCTTTCCGAACTGTTCGGTCATCTGCTCGCCTTCGAGGCCTCTGCCGTAAGCGTAGGAGCCCCAGTCGGCGTATTGCTTGGCAAGGTCGCTCAGATCCTCCCATTGGCCGCTCTCGATGGATTTGTTCATACCGGATCCGTATGTGCCAGGCGCACATCCGAATATCCTTATCGATGCGTTCCTGCGTGCAACATCCTCCGCGATACCCGAGGCTATGTCAGCTGCGACCTCCTTTCTGTAGTTGGCCGCGATGACGTTGTTCTCATCGTCCTCATCCAGCCCGGAGACCAGGCTAACGGCATCGTCTATCATATCGATGAGATTGTGGAACACATCCCTGAACAATCCTGTAATGCGTATCGTCACATCGATCCTCGGCCTTCCGAGCTCCGACAGAGGTATGACCTCAAGCCCGCTTACGGTCGTTCCCGTCCAGACCGGTCTGACGCCCATGAGCCAAAGGGCGTATGCGATGTCCTCTCCGTTGGTCTTCAGCGTATCCGTCGCCCAAAGGATCAGCCCGATCTGTCTGGGCAGGGACCCTTTCTCGGATTTCTCCTTCTCGAGCATAAGGTCCGCGTTCTTCTTTCCCACCTCCCAGGCCGTGGAGCTAGGGATGGTGGCCGGATCCAGGCCGTAGTAGTTCCTTCCGGGCGGAAGGATATCGGGGCCGCTGCGGGTGGGCGCTCCTGATGGCCCGGGCATGACGTATCTGCCGTCCAGAGCTTCGATGATGGCATCGAGTTCCTCGGAGGTAGCATCGAGCTTGTTCTGCAGCGTGGAGCAGATGTAGGAAATCAAAGACAACAGTGAATCCGAAGGAGAGGGAACCGCATCGCGAACGAATGACAGGCATCTCTCCTCATCGTAGTCCAATCCTGCCAGTTCGGATATGAGATCGTCGGCGGCTCTCTCAGTATCGCCATCGACGCCCGACTCCGACAAGGCATAGGCCAGGGAAGGCCTGTTCCCGAAGCGTATCCTGGTGAAGGAGTTCACATACTCGCCCCTGAGTTCGCCTTCGGGGACTCTTCCCAGGATATGGATCCCGTCACGTATGATCTCGTTGCCCATCTCTTGAAGGCGGTCGTTCAGTTCAGGGAGATCCCTCAGTATCTGTTCGTCCGAGGTGGTGTCGTTCCACCCCATCTCCTCCCGGAAGGATAGTTTGGAGCTCAATTCCTTGATCTCATCCAGGATGACATTCCTGCGCTCATCGCTGATGCTCATCCTGTTCTTCAGATACTCTTGGATCAGACCTTCCAGGATCTCGCCGTCGCCGTAGTTGCCCGCTCTTACCATAGGCATGCAGGTGTACCCTACCAGAACGGCCTCGGATCTCCTCTTGGCCTGCAGCCCCTCTCCGGGGTCGTCCATCTGGAACGGATAGATGTTGGGGATACCGTTGAGTATGATATCCGGACAGCACTTGGATGAGAGTGCACTGCCCTTGCCGGGCAGCCATTCCAGCGTTCCATGCGTCCCAAGATGTATGACGGCATCCGCCCCGAATCCTTCTTTGATCCATCTGTAGAATGCGAGGTACTGATGGGGCATGACCAGTTCCGGATCGTGTATCATGCAGTCGCACTGGTCCATCCATGCCCTCATAGGCTGTACCGTGACCATGACATTGCCGTTGATGATCCCGGGGATGATGGCCTTGTTTCCCTCGGTCATCACGTCTCCGACCGGGGAGCCCCATTTCTCCTCCATCTTGTCTTTTATGAAGTCTGGTACATCATCGTACCATCCTTTGTAGCGATCCTTGTCTATGAGTGCGAGAGACCTCTTGAGAACGTTCTCCGTGTTCGTCCATTCCAGATTGTTGGTGACGGCATCCATCATCTCGTCGATTAATGCCTTGCCGCTCTCAGGGACATGGTCCAGAGTGTATCCCTCTTCGTTCAGTCTCTTCAGGATCCTTGCCGCGCTCTCCGGTCCGTCCAGACCGGCCGCGCTGCCTATCGATCCGAAATCCGGCTTGGATTGATACATGATGATGGCGACCTTCTTGTCCTTACGGGCGGTCCTCCTGAGGGACATCCAGTTGCCGCACAGGGTGAGGATGTGGTCCATCCTGTCCTGAAGAGGGATGCTGATCTTCTTCCCGTCATCATCCTTGACAGTCTGGGCTATCGGTACGCTGATGATCTCGCCGTCCATCTCCGCCCACGAGCTCTGGAAAACGAATTCCTTCTTCGATGTGCCGTTGGAGACGGACTCGTAATCGCTGAATTCCCCGGTTATCATCATCGCATTGATGACCGGGACGTCCAGTATCCTGCGGTAGAAGTTCAGGTCGGTCTCGCACGAGGACTCCGTCTGACTGAAGGGTGTGTTGATGAGCAAGGCATCGATGATCGTCTTCCCGTTATCGGTATAGTACCTTCTGGCTATGTTCGGGGTGTCCTTTCCGCTGATCCCGGATTCCGTCTCGAAGAACACCGGTATGACGTTCATCCCCCTCTCTTCCGCATTGCGTATCAGAGCGTCGATGTGCCTCAGGTTGTTGTAAATCCAATAGGTTGCGACGAACAGGATCCCAAGCGTCGGCTTCGATGTGTCCAGATGGGACATGTATTCGTCGGAGGTGACATCCCTCGGATAATCGGGATGGTAGATGCCGTCCCTTCTGGGGATCTTCGGCTCGGGGATCCTCCCTTTGACAAGCCCCAAGTGGTTCAGCACCCAGTAGGTGATGCCCATGTCGTTCTCGAACCCGCGGTTCGAGCAGAAGTCGTGCAGAAGCTGATAGTCCTCATCGCTTCCTTTGAAGAATTTGCGGTTGAGTCCGGATATCTCGGCCGAGGGGGAATACACCATCACTCCGGCCTTGAACTCGTGGAGCTTCTGTTCGATTCTTTCGAATAGCCTGTACCTGTACGGGTCCTTCAGGCATCTTATCAGGATGAAGTCCGCCTCCGACATAGAGTCGAACATCTGGTTCAGTTTCAAAGCATCCTTTTCAAGCTCGTCGGGATTGCCGCAGATGACCTGGATGTCTATGCCTTCCGATTCCCCCACCTTCCTGGCGGGCTCGATGAACGTTGCCGGATCCATGGATCCGAACGCCATATGGACTATCCTTACGGTCATGATATCCTTCTGTTCATTCAAGTGAACTGTGCAGCTTATCCGCCTGCTGTCTCAGTACGTTTATGCAATCCTCGTCGGGCTCCCAGATCCCTTCGGTGAATGCCCTGCGGTCAAGCGAGAAACCGGCACCCTCCCCGTCCAGTACTTCCATGCCCACGAAGGTGAGCATATCGAAGAGCGCCTTCCTGCAGAATTCCGTTCTCTTCCCGCCTCCGACACCGGTGATTATTACCTTCTTCGAAGTCAGTGCGGATACCCTGTCGGGGTCATCGAGGTCGAGAGGGCGGCTCAGCCAATCCAGGAGATTCTTCAGCACTCCGGGTATGGAGCGGTTGTATTCGGGAGTGAAGATCCATACGGCATCCGAGCTCATTACGGCCTCTCTGGCCGATTTCACGGATTCCGGGACGTCAGCTTCGAGGTCCTGGTTCATGTAAGGCACCGATGCAGGATCCAGATAATCCACGTCATGCCATTCCGCCACCATATTGTACGCTATACGCGAGAGCTGGCGGTTGAAGGAATCCTTCCGTACCGAACCGACGATGAAAAGTATCTTCGACCTGGACATAAGTTCCGATAGGGTCGCCTGAGTATAAATCAGAGAGTTCCGTTCAGTACTCGATCCCCTTTCTGGCGTCTATGCCCTTGTCTATAGGATGCTTGACCAGTTTCATCTCGGTGATCAGGTCCGCATACTCCTCGAGTTCGGGGGTCATTCCCCTTCCGGTGAGGACTATCTCCACATGTTTGGGCCTTTTCTTCAGGGAGTCGATGAGTTCCTGGGATGTGATGAGCCCTAAACGCACTGCGTTCATCGCCTCATCCAGTACCGCCAGGTCATATTCGCCTGTCGAGATCATCTCCTCCGATTTCCTCAGGGCCTCATGGGCAGCTTCGATGTCCTCCTTCTTCGGGACCTTTCCGACAAAATGATCCAATCCCAGCGAGACCATGGTGATGTTCTTCATCTCGGAGCATGCGATCTGCTCCCCGTATCCCGCATCAGGCTTCAGGAACTGCAGGAACAGTACTCTGAGTCCCCTGCCGCTCGCCCTCAGCGACAGACCGAGGGCCGCGGTTGTCTTTCCTTTTCCGTTCCCGGTATAAATCTGGACGAGTCCCAACTCGCTGCGAATGTCTTCCAAGCTACCACCGTTTGAAAATCGGTGAACGGGAATAAAACGATAACTGGGGATTGCCGGGTTTCCCCGGCATAAAGGTCATTCCCACTCGATGGTGGCACATGGTTTGGGCGAGAGGTCGTAGAGGACACGGTTGACTCCCTTGACCTCCGACAGGATCCTCTTGGTGATGGTGTTGAGCAACGGCCAAGGCACCTCCTCTACGGTGGCGGTCATCGCATCCTTGGTGTTGACGGCACGGATCACGACGGGCCAATCCCAAAGGCGCTGTCCGTCGCGGACTCCAGTGGAGCGGTAGTCGGGAACGACGGTGAAGTACTGCCAAACCTTGCCCTCCAGTCCTGCTTTCGCGAACTCCTCGCGGAGGATGGCATCGGATTCCCTGACGGCCTCAAGACGGTCGCGGGTGATGGCTCCGGTACAGCGGACTCCGAGTCCGGGTCCGGGGAAGGGCTGGCGGTATACCATGTTGTCGGGCAGTCCGAGCTGCTTCCCTACGACACGGACCTCGTCCTTGAACAGCAGTTTGACGGGTTCTACGAGTTCGAGACCGAATTTCTCGGGGAGTCCTCCCACGTTGTGGTGCGCCTTGACGCCGTGGCTCTCGAGGATATCGGGGTAGATGGTACCCTGGCCGAGGAATTTGATTCCCTCGATCTTCTTGGCCTCCTCCTCGAACACGTCTATGAATTCCTTTCCGATGATCTTCCTCTTCTGTTCCGGGTCGGAGACGCCGGCGAGTTTGTCGAGGAACCTGTCCGTGGCATCCACGTAGATCAGGTTGGCCTTCATTTGGTTGCGGAAGACGTCGATGACCTGCTCGGCCTCTCCCTTACGGAGGAGTCCGTGGTTGACATGAACGCATGTGAGGTTCTGTCCGATTGCCTTGATAAGAAGTGCGGCGACGACCGAAGAGTCTACTCCTCCCGAAAGTGCCAGGAGGACCTTTCCGTCACCGATCTGGTCCTGCAGTGCTTTGATCTGTTCTTTGATGAACGCATCCGCGAGCTCGGGCGTCGTGATGCGTTCCATGGATTCTGGGCGTACGTTGCTGTCCATGTCCGTTACCTTCTGATGGACGGGGAATACGCTCACGATTTTTTAGTATTGTTGGAAGGCTTCAGAATCCTTGCAGACGGGGCAGTTGGGGTCCCTGTTGAAACGGATGGAACTGAACCTTCCGCTGGCGAAATCCACCGACAAGAACGACCCTACGAGCTCGGCTCCTCTTCCGGTGATAAGTTTGAGGACGTCGGTGGCCTGCATGGCGCCTACCGCCATGACGATCGATCCTATCGATGCGGCGGCCGAATCGCTGTCGTAGATGTCCTTCATCATGCATTCCAGACACGGAGTCCTGCCGGGGATTATGGTGCACAGCTCCCCTTCGAATCCGTCTATTCCGCCGTGGACCAGGGGCTTATCCCTTGCCACGCAGTATCTGTTCAGGGTCTTCCTGACGGATATGGAGTCCAGGCAATCGACCATTATATCGCAGTCATCGAAGATGCTCCACGAGGTCTCGTCGAAAGCGTTGACATGTGCCTCGACCTCCACCTCGTCGTTGATATCGGTGATCCATTCGGCCATTATCTCCGCCTTGTAGCGTTTGTCCCCGTCTCTGATGGGCCTGCTGTACACGAATTGGCGGTTGAGGTTGCTGATCTCCGGGGTATCGGGGTCCATTACGGTCAGGTGGCCGACTCCGGCCATGGCCAAAGAGGTGCAAACGCTGCATCCAAGGCCGCCGCATCCGATAACTCCTACCCTGGCAGAACGGATGAGGTCCTGCTCTTCCTCACTGAATTCCATCATCTGTCTGTCGTATCTGTCCATGTAAGCATCCCTGCTGACTCTCAAGAATCGTCCTATCCTAGTCAGACTGTTGGGTTGGAATCGTCTTTTCGGTTATTATACTGACGTTCACTGAAACTACATGATTCCTCAGCGGAGAACGCTCCGAACAGACGACATTCTCATCTGGTGATCATCTTGTCCTTGAGGTATTCGACGGTTGCGGTTCACATCTTCTTGAAACCGCGGAGCATCCATTCGCCGATCGATTTGAACCCGTATCTCAGGGTCCCGAAGAAATCACGGCTTCCGCTCTCCGGACCCTTGATGTTGCCGGTCATGATGGCCTCCAAGGCCTCCTGCCAGGTTGTGACCGTATCGGGTATCTCGATGTATCCGTCCCCGACATGACCGGGCAGATGGGCATCGGAACCGGCGGATATCGGTTTGCCGATCCTCTTGGCCAGCCTCTCTGATTTCACATTGGCGGACGGTATGGAACGGGCATTGCGGGCCTCAATCCCGTCGAAAGGATAGTTCAGGGTGTTCTTCTCCCCGAGGCCGGACCACCATCTGTAGGGATGGGCCGCGAATGCGTAGCCCCCGGCCTCATGGATGAGGTCGATGGTCTCTTGGATGCCGAGTCTCGGCGGTATATGCCTGTCGATCCCTAGCGCAACGATGTGTCCTTCCTTCGAGGAGACCTCCTCGGCAGGTATGACGATTATGTCTGGATTATCCTTCAGCAGATCGAAAGCTTGGAATTCGTTATGGTCCGTGACCGCTATGCATCCGATGCCGCGGTCCTTGGCAGCTTCCACTAACTGTTCCATCGTGGTTGTGCTGTCCAGGGAGAACATCGTGTGCACATGCAGGTCTGCTTTCATCTTACGTCTGCCCCATCGAGGATGCCTGAATCGTCATCGACGGTGATGACGCAATCCTTGCCGTCCCCGAATGGAATCACATTGTCGCCATCCACGATGGCTGTGACCATACGGGGGGCGTTGGCAGGGAGCTTTATGTCCTTGCCCATGAACTTTCCATCAACTATCGACGAGACCTTGATCGTCACCGCCTCGAACTGTTTGAGTTCGATCCTGGAGGATGAGTTCTCCATACCGCAGTTCAGCACCGTTCCGTTGGGCACATCGATGTTGGGCTTCAGAAGTGCCAGATGGTTGCCTCCTACCTTCTCGTCGTCGGCCGCCATGAGCATTCCGTAGGATTCGACCCCGCGGAACTTGGCCTTCTTCAGGTTGGATATGACAAGCAGCCTCCTTCCCATCATGTAGTCCTTCGAGAACAGGGACTTGATGTTGGTGACCAGCTGTCTGGGCTCCTCCTCTCCCAGATCAACTTTGAGCACGTAGAGCTTCTCCGCCTCCGGGTGGTCCTCCACGGAGACGATCGTACCGACGCGTATGTCCAGTTTCCTGAAGTCAGCGAAGGGTCCGGTGAAGTTGGCGGGCTGCTGTGCCGGCTGCTCCTTCTGTTTCTTCTCTTCCTTGAGTTCGGGGATGTCCAGCTTCTTGAAGACCGGGGCCGATTCGTTGAGTTTCTGGCCTACGGCCGGGGAGACGAGGACGGCATCGATTCCGGCCTCCTCGATCGTTCCGGGGTTGCCCAGGAATCCCCAGATCCTCTCGGCCGCTGCGGGAACGTAGGGCCAGGAGAGAATCGAGAGCGCCTTGACTAGTCTGAGAACGTTGTAGATGACCTTTCCGCAGGCATCCTTGTCCTCCTTGACCAGTTTCCAGGGCGCGGCATCGTTGAAGTACTTGTTACCGAACGATGAAAGGTTCATGACCGCCTTCAGTCCCTTCTTGAAGTCGCAGTGCTGGAGGCAGTCCTTGTACTCCTTCAGGGCATCCTCTATCGCCTTGGTGACCTCGGGGTCATCGTCCCCTGCGGGGACGGTACCGAAGTTCTTGAACGAGAAGTCCAGCGACCTGTGGAAGAAGTTGCCCAGGTTCGCTACGAGTTCGGTGTTGATCTTGGTCTGGAAATCCTCCCATGTGAATTCCGAGTCGTGGGTGTCCGGCATGACGGCCGACAGATAGTACCTGACGACATCAGCATCATATTTCTGGAGCACGCTGGGGATATCGATCGCCCCTCCGCGGCTCTTGGACAGCTTGCCTCCTCCGATCATCAGATACTCGTTGGCGGGGATGTCGTAGGGGAGGTTCATTCCGCCCACTCCCATGAGGATGGCGGGCCAGATTATGGAGTGGAAAGGTATGTTGTCCTTTCCGATGAAGTAGTAATGCTTGCATTCGGGGTTCTGCCAGAATTCCTTCCAGTAGTCGGGTTTCCCGATGAGCCTGGAGTATTCGATGGAAGCAGACAGGTATCCGATGACAGCGTCGAACCATACGTAGATGACCTTGTCGTCCCAGCCCTCGAGGGGGATGGGGACTCCCCAGGACATGTCCCTGGTGATTGCCCTGTCTGTGAGGCCCTCGTCCTTCAGCCAGTTCTGCGTGAAGGATTTGACGTTGGATCTCCAGTAGTCCTTGTCGTTGATGTATTCGAGCAACCTGTCGGTGAATGCGCTTAGTTTCAGGAAGAAATGCTTGGTGGGCCTGATCTCCGGAACGGATCCGCACAGGGTGCAGTAGGGCTCCTTGAGATCGCCGGGTTCGAAAGTGGTCCCGCAGCTGTCGCACTGGTCGGAACGTGTCTTCTCCGCTCCGCACTTGGGGCAGATCCCCTCGACGTACCTGTCCGGAAGGAAACGGTTGCATTTGGGGCAGAAGTACTGCTGGGTCTCTTTGACGTAGATGTAACCGTTCTCCCTTAGCTTGTTGAAGATATCCTGTGTCACCTCGAAATGGGTGGGACAGTGGGTCTTGTTGAAGAAATAGTGGATGTTCAGATCCTCAATCGCCTTCTTGTTGATCTCGTGGTACTAGTTGGCGTAGTCCTCAGGGGTCATTCCGAACTTTTCCGCGGAGATCGTAATGGGTGTACCGTGCTGGTCCGACCCGCCTACCATCAGGACCTCGTTCCCGAGAAGGAGATTGTATCTCCTGAATATATCGGGCGGGAGCAGGGAGCCTGCCACATGGCCCAGGTGGATGGGTCCGTTGGCGTACGGCCAGGCGATATTGATGCATATCTTCGACATTTTGAAACCGAGACCTCAATTGCGCACGCCCTTATTAAGTATTATGCGCACGCGGTAAGACGTCTGGCTGTCCTTTCCAGGACCAGCTTGCCGTGGACGAGCATGGCTATTCCGCCGGCGCTCTCCACGATGACGAGGGCTATCCCTATGCCTATGAGGTCGCCGTGAATCCACAGGGCCACTATGGCATATGCTATCGTAACGATGATGTTCCTGGCGAGGGTGTTCAGCATGGCCTGTCCGGCCTTCTCCAGCGACTGCATGAGTGACGATCCGATGTAAACCATTGAGAACATCGGCATGAAGAATGCCATGGTATAGGTGAAATCGACCATCTTCTGACGCATGAAAATCATGTCGTCCGTGCGGAGGAAAATGTCCGCTAGGGGATAGGCAATAAGAGCGAATACTATGCACAGTGCCAGTATGATCAGGAATGCGCGCTTTATGGCAAATCTGTAGGCATCGCGGATCATGTCGAATTCCCTCATACCGTACTCCGCGGAGCAGATGGCGACCAAGGCTCCCCCCATCGCCTGAGCGGGGATGACTACCATGTATCCTATCCTCCATACCATGGTGTAGACCGCCAATCCTGCATTGCCGTCGCAGACGATGACGAATATGTTGAGGAATATGTTGAAGAAGTTCATCACCGTGAGCTCGACGGATTCCGGAAGTCCTACGTTCAGGATCTCTCTCATGTACTGGGTGTTCAGACGGAAGTTCTTCCTCTCGAAACGGACGTACATGTCCTTGCTTCTGAGATACCAGTAGAAGCCGGCAGCCGATGAGACTACGAACGCTATGACCGTGGCCCATGCCGCTCCGGCAACGCCCATGTCCATCCAGAAGATCATGACGGGGTCCAATATGATGTTGACTATCGCTCCGATGACCTGTATGGCCATGGAACGTCTGGCCGCACCCTCTCCGCGCAGCATTCCCGACATTACTCCGCTGAGGATTATGAAGAACGCCCCCAGATAGATCGGGGTCGCATAGGACATGCTGGCATCCATCATGTTGTCCCCGCCCATCAGGCTTATCACGGGGCCTGCGGAGAGCATCAGGATGGCGGTCATGGCTATCGAGATGATCAGGGTCAGGATGAGGCTCTGGGCCGCCACTCCGTTGGCGTCCTGCGGTCTCTTCATCCCTATGCTCCGGGCGATGGCCGCCGAAACTCCTATTCCCAGACCGTTCCCGATACCTATCAGGATGCAGTACAGGGGATAGACGATTCCGAGTGCTGCCATGGGGTCCTGGCCGAGATCGGAGACCCAGAAGCTGTCCACGATGTTGTTGAGGTACTGGACGAAGAGGGCTATCGCTATGGGTATGCTGAGGGTGATGACTCCCTTCCTTTGATCCCCAAGCAGGACCTTCACTCCGCTCGTTTCCTCTGACATGTCCGAAGACTCCTGTGAGCCAGTCAAACCGTTGGCCCGTTTTATTCCAAGAGGCGCAGCAATGTTAACAACTATTTAAACGCTGCATGGTGACCTGGATTCAGGACAGACGGGCGCCGGCTTCCTTGATATCAGAAATGACCGAATCGATCTGCTCCGGGGTGAGATTCGGATTCAGGAGAGTGAACTTCAGCATCACGCGGCCGTCCATCACGGTCTGGCCGATGACTGTTCCGTTGCTCAGGAGGTCGCGCCTGATCTTCTTGTTCAGCTCGTCCCCGCCCTTCAGGGCGAACACTACGGATGACAGCTCCGGCTCCACCGGTGCGATGAAGTCCGGATCGGCGGAGATCCTCTTGTAGAAATACTCGGCGTTGCCCACAGCGGTGTCGATGATCCTTCCGTACCCGTTCTTTCCTCTGGTCTGGAAGGCCATATAGACCTTCAGGGCATCGAAGCGGCGGGTAGTCTGCATGGACTTGCCGACGAGGTTGATGTAACCGTCCTCCTCGTCCTCCTCGCGGTTGAGATAATCTGCGTGGAGTTCGAAGCATTTGAGCCTCTCCCCGTCCTTCATCAGTATGACAGAGCATGAGATGGGCAGGAGGAACATCTTGTGGAAATCGACGGTTATGGAGTCGCAAAGTGAGATGGCATCCAACCTGTTCTTGTAACGCTGGCTCATTATTAGTCCCGAGCCGTATGCAGCATCAGCGTGGAGGTGCATACCGTAACGGTCGCAGACCTTCCTCATGCCTGCCGCGTCGTCTATGGATCCGAAGTCCGTGCTGCCGAAGGTGGCCACGGCACAGAAGGGATAGAGCCCTGCCTCGACGTCCTCCTCCACCATCTTCTCGAAGGCGGCGAGGTCGATCCTGCATTTGGAATCGACAGGGATCTTGCGGACGGCGTTGTATCCCATTCCGAGGATATGGCTCGCCTTATCCATGGAGAAATGCGAGATCTCCGAGGTGTAGATACGGAGTTTGGTGTATTCCGGGGGAAGACCGTTCATCTTCACATCCCAATTGAATTTCCTGTCGCAATACCAGTCGCGGGCCGCGATGATGGCTGAGATGTTGGACTGCGATCCCCCGGATGTGAAGCATCCGTCGGAAGTGTCCTCGGGGAATCCGAACAGTCTGACGATCCCGTGGACCATGCTCTCCTCCATCTCTGTGGCGGCCGGGCCCTGGTCCCAGCTGTCCATACTGTCGTTGAAGCATGCGATGATAAGTTCGGAGCAGATGGATTCTGTGAGCACCGGCGAGTGCAGATGCGGCATGTACTTGGTCGACCAGGTGCGAAGAAGATGGGGAAGTATCTCCCTTTTGGTCTCTTCGAGGACCTCCTGGAACCCTCTGCCTTCGTCCGGAAGGAATCCGAGGGATGTTATCTTCTCCCTGAGCTCGTAAGGGTCGATGCCGGAGAAGGCGCTGTCGTCGGAGAACGATCCGAATACCGCTGACAGCGTATCGTCTATCATCTTGGAGAACGTCTCCTGGACGTCCTTGTCGTTGGACAGAAGCACCGGGTCACTGGTTGACATCGGCATCGATCTCTTTGACTGCTTTCGAGAATATCGCGAATGCCTGGTCTATCTCCTCGTCGGAGATCGTCAGGGGACAGAGGCATCTCATGACAGAGCCGTAGCGTCCTCCCTTCTCCATGACGAGCTTGTTCTGGAAGCATGTGCGCTGGACGCGTGCAGCTATCTCCCCGCTGGGTTCCGGCACTCCCATCAGGTCCTTGGGGCCGTTGGGGTCTATGAACTCGACACCGAGCATCAGCCCGATTCCGCGGACGTCCCCGATGATGGAGACCTCGTCCTTGAGCTTCATGAACAGGGATTTCAGGTAGTCTCCCTTGCGTGTGACCTCTGCGAGGAACGCGGGCTCCCTGATCCTCTTCATTACGATGGATCCGGCGGCCATTGCGAGCTGGTTTCCGCGGAACGTACCTGCGTGGGCGCCTGCTGTCCAGGCATCCAGTTTCTTATCGTAAACGACGACCGACATCGGTTGTCCTCCGCCGATCGCTTTGGAAATTAGAATGACGTCCGGCACAATGCCGGCGTGCTCGAACCCGAATATCTTTCCTGTACGGCCCATACCGCACTGGATTTCGTCGCAGATCAGGGGGATGTCGAGCTCTTTCGTGATCCTGCGTATCTCCTGCAGGAACTCGACAGGCGCGGGGATGACTCCGCCCTCGCCTTGGATGGCCTCCAATATTACCGCCGCGGGTTTCACGAAACCGCTCTCGGGGTCTTTGAGGAAGCGCTCGAAGTATGTGATGCAGGCCTTGGTGCCCGCCTCTCCACCGAGGCCCATCGGGCAGCGGTAGGAATATGGATACGGCATGAACTGAACTCCGGGGACTCCGTTGGCGACCCTGTTCTTCGCATTGAGGTTGCCTGTGAGCGCCATACCTCCATGACCCATTCCGTGGTAGCCTCCGGAGAATGCGATGACATTTCCCCTTCCGGTGGCCGTCTTACATAGCTTGATGGCCGCCTCGGTGGCGTCGTTACCGGACGGCGAGCAGAACTGGACCTTGGCCTTGGACGCGAGCTCTTCGGGAATGATGGAGAAGAGCAGGTTGACGAAATCGTCCTTTCTGGGCGTCATCAGGTCCAGCGTATGGAGTGTCGCTCCGGACTGTATGAGATCGATCATGGCCTGGCTGACCTCAGGGTCGTTGTGTCCGAGCGCGAGCGTTCCGGCACCGCTGAGGAAATCCAGGTAACGATTACCTTCAACATCCTCCACCCAGGACCCCTTGGCCCTGACCAACGCAAACGGGAATTTGCGGGGATAGCTTCTGGCCGAAGACTCAAAAGCCTCCTGGTGGGAGATGTAGTATTCGTTAGTATTCTGGTTCATTAAATAGGGGATGGAACCTGGAACTTAAAACTATCCCTCGGTTCTTCGTCGGGATGTCCCGTACTAGACATTCGGTCCCGGTGCAGTCAGTTGTCGAAAGAATCGCCTGACCGAATTTCCATTCCCACCATATTTATATTATTAACAGATGGGTGGCCTCATGCGGATAGCAGCGGTCCTGATAGACAGATGTCAGAACAGGAAATGTAACCACGAATGCGAGAAATTCTGCCCGTTGAACAGGACGGGAGTGGAGTGCGTTACTTTCGGGGAGAAGGGTAAGCCGATCATCTCCGAGGAACTGTGCCAGGGCTGCGGAATCTGTGTCAATAAATGCACCTTCGATGCTATCAAGATCATCGGTCTCGCGGACGAACTGAAGGAGCAGATGATCCATCAGTACGGCGAGAACAGCTTCCGTCTGTACAGGCTCCCCGTCCCGAAGAAAGGACTGGTCACCGGTATCCTGGGACCCAACGGAATAGGAAAGTCCACCGCAATTAAGATGCTGTCAGGCACCGAGATCCCGAATCTCGGAAACTATGAGAACCCTCCCAGCAAGGAGGAGGTGCTGAAGCATTTCGCCGGAACAGAACTCCACGATTATCTCAGCAACGTCTATGCCGGAAAGGTCAAGACCGCTATCAAGCCGCAGTACGTGGACCTTCTTCCGAAGGCATCCAACGGCGTGGTCAGGGACCTCCTCACAAAGGTGCAGGAGCGCATGACTCTCGAGGAGGCTGCGGAGACCTTCGATCTCACAGAAGTCCTGGACAGGGAGCTGTCAAAGCTCTCGGGAGGAGAACTCCAGCGTCTTGCCATGGCAGCGACCATGATGAAGGATGCGGACGTCTATTTCTTCGATGAGCCCACATCCTATCTGGACATCTATCAGAGGGTCAAGATGGCAAGGCTCATCAAGGCCCTGAGCGCAGAGAAGCAGGTAATGGTTATCGAGCACGACCTGGCCATCCTGGACTTCCTCGCCGACAACGTCAATGTCGTATACGGTACCGAGGGAGCATACGGAGTTTTCACCATGGCAAGACAGGTGAGGACCGCCATCAACGTCTATCTGGACGGATATCTGCCTGAGGAGAACATCAGGTTCAGGGACAGGCCCATCGAATTCGAAGCATCGCCTCCCAGGGCGGACTGGCAGACCGCGGACATCATCTCGTTCAAGAATCTGAAGAAGGACTTCGGAGAATTCAATCTGGACATAACCGGCGGAGCCGTGAAGATCGGTGAGTCCGTCGGAATTGTCGGCCCGAACGCCACAGGAAAGACCACGTTCGTCAAGATGCTGGCCGGAAGCATAGAGCCTGACTCCGGAGAGATGGACAACAAGGTCAAGGTCGCATACAAGCCTCAGTACATCTCGGCAGATTTCGAGGGCACCGTCCAGGACCTGCTGTTCATGAAGTATTATGACACGGTCAACAGCAGCTTCTTCAACGGCGAGGTACTGGAACCGTTGGGCATCAAGCACCTCATGGACAAGCAGGTGAAGAACCTCTCAGGAGGAGAGCTTCAGCGTGTCGCGATCACCATGTGCCTAGCGACCGAGGCGGACATGTACCTCTTCGACGAGCCCTCGGCATACCTGGATTCGAACCAGAGGATGAATGCCGCAAAGACCATCCGCAGGATGATGGAGAAGACTGGACGCAGCGGAATGATTGTCGATCACGACATCTATTTCCTCGACATGGTCTCGGATTCAATGATGGTGTTCGGAGGAGACCCCGGCCATCACGGTATCGGTGACGGGCCGTTCGATATGCGCGACGGGATGAACAGGTTCCTCGCCGCAGTCGATATCACATTCAGAAGGGACGCGGATTCGCACCGCCCCAGGATAAACAAACCGGAATCAAGGCTCGATAGAGAGCAGAAATCCAAAGGAGAATACTACTATTCCGATTCCTTGCAACAGACTAACCAATGAAGGGACGAACATGGGAAAGGCAGATACACACCTGCACACGCAGTATTCGGGCTTCTCGAAGCTGGGTGTAATGAAATTCCCGGAATCTGTAATCTCCCCCCAGATGCAGGTCGATCAGGGACGTAAGAATGGCATGGACGTCATCGCGATCACCGATCACGACGAGACGAGAGCGGCGTTCATTGCCCAGGAGTACGCTAAGAAATTCGATGACATAGAGGTCATCGTCGGAGAGGAGATCACCACGGCCAACGGGGAGATCATAGGCCTCTTCCTGAACGAGAAGATACCTGAGGGACTGCCGGTCGGAGAGACCGTGGACATAATCCGTTCCCAGGGAGGATTGGTCATAGCGCCGCATCCTTTCAGTTACCACGTCTTCGGCCTGAAGGAACTCATCCTCAGGCTGGACATAGACGGTTTCGAGACCATAAACGGAGGGCATCCCGACAAATATTCCAACAAGTTCGCCAAGATGGTCATGGACAGATATCCTGGCAGATGGGCGGAGCTCTCAGGCTCTGATGCGCATTCGCTCTACACATCCGGGTACAACTGGACGGAGTTCGAGGGTACCACTGCGGAGGATTTCCGCAAATCCGTTCTGAACAGGACCACGGTAGCCAGAGGAGAACCGGCCCCGGTCCTCGGACAGGTGCAGTGGAGCATCGAGGTCGCTCTCGGAGGCGCCAAACTGATGAGGAAGGCACTGTTCGGCAAATTGGAGCCAGTGGAGGACGACCATCTGATCGAGAAGATCCTCAGCGTCAACGATCTGAAGAAGGCCACAGGGATAATCGCCGCTTACGCTTACACCACTCCCTGGATGAGCGGGTTGGCCACGGTCCTGAGCACAGCATGGCTCAACAGAGGTGCCAGGAAGATGGATAAGGGCATCCCGGAGCGTCTGGAGAATATCGACAGGATCATCAGGGAATACGATGCCAGCAGACAGTGAAATCTACAAGGTCGGGGTCTGCATCCCGCCGGAATTCCTGGACAGGCTCATGGATTCCGTTAACGAGGTCATGGAACCGCTCTACCCGGGATACGACCGTGCATTCTCGTACTGGCCGGTGAAGGGTACCTGGAGGACTCTCCCCGGATCGCATCCGTACAACGGAACGGTCGGAGAGATCAGCACAGCTGACGAGATAAGGCTGGAGTTCGCAGTGAAGAAGAAGGATCTGGCACATGTCCTGGAAAGGATATCTTAGATCCATCCTTACGAAGAACCCTGCATCGATGTGATACCTATGGTCCCCTGGAAGAGCATCATTCCTTCGGACGGTACATGTAAACGTTGTCGAAGGTCTTCTGCATCCTGTGGATCTTGAGGCTCTGCTTCCTGTAATTCAGTTCTTCCTCGTTCAGGATTCCGATCTTGACGAATTCGTCGAGGATATCGGTCGCACCCTCGTAATCAGATTCCACACCCACCATGACGTCTATCAGCCTGTTGCGGCAGTAGATGGTCTTGGGCAGTTCCCCGCCGTTGTCCGCAAGGAATCTGTCCTTGACGGATGGGAAGAGATCGAGGTTGTTGCAGCACTGTTCCTTCATCTTGTCGTATTGTTCAGCACCGAACAGGCCATCGATATAGGCCTCGGTGACGAGGAACCTGTCGTAATCGGGGAGCTCCATGGCAAGGGCGTTCTCCCCCACGAGAATGGACAGTCCGTAGTTGTGATCGTCGCTGGAACGTTTGATAAGATCGATGAAGAAGCTCTGTTTCGATGCGGTATCGATACCGTTCAGATATCTCTTCACCTTGACTTTGTTCATGTCGTTCAGCGAATCATACCAGCCGTTCAGTTCGACGGCGGCGATCTCAGCCGGATAGTCCTCTGCCATGAGCCGTATATCAACGGTTGTTGTTTATAGAATCGTCGATGGTTATGATCTTGGTGGGGCTGTGCATCTTGCTGGTCATCAGCATCTCCGGGGTCCATTTGAGGTGTTTCTCGAAGTCCTCCGTCCTGCTGAAGCAGTTCCTGTCGCAGTATCTGCAGAACAGACCGTGGCACGGAGTCGGAGTGATGGAGACCTCCACGTTCTCCCCGAATCTGGATTCCAGAGCTTCTTCCAATTCGTGCTCCTCGTTATGGGCCTCGTTGAGCTTGAGATAGGTCGGGAGGACCAGATGCATGTCCACGAAGACCGAGTGGCCGTACTTTATCACCCTGAGCTTGTAGATGTCGATCCAGTCCTCGTGACGGTACTCGTTAAGGAGTTCGGCTATCGTCTGGACGAGCTCCTCGTCCGTCCTGTCCATGGAATCGTCGATGCTCTGTTTGATGACCTTCAGTCCGGTGTATCCGATGATCACTCCGAATATTACTGCAATCGAGGAATCGAGCCAGGCTGCGTCATATCCGAACGCCATGGCGATGTAGACCACGAATAGTCCCAGGATGATACCCACCGACGAGTAAGTATCAGAGCAGAGGTGCTTTCCGCTGGCCACCAGCGCGGGCGAACGAGTCTTCTTTCCCTTCTGAACCGCCCTGACCCCCACGGCATAGTTCACGACGGCAGCGGCTGCTATGATAACAAGACCGATGTCCAGCTGTTTGATCTCTCCAGGATGCAGGAACGACATTATCGATTCGTAGATGATCAGCGCACCGGCGGCAAGGATCATGGAGCCCTCGATGGTGGCTGATATGTTCTCGATCTTCCCGTGTCCGAAGGGATGGGACCTGTCAGCGGGCTGTGCGGACAGATGCAGCGCGTATAATCCGACGAAGGCGGCTATGACGTTGACGATGGACTCCATGGCATCCGTGAGGATGGCGACGGATCCCGTCAGGAAGTATGCAGCGAATTTGATGGCCATCAAGGATACGCCTACCACAGCGATAATCTTCTGGTAATCGAAGTTGGCCTTCGCTGCCGCATCCATGTTAAAAAATAGCTGAACTGAGTATAAATGACCTTTTTCTGTAGGTTTCACTCAATTTTTTTAGGAGAACCCCTGGCTGCGGAGGTTATGATACCGACTATGCACATTCCGAAGCAAACCATCATCGAGTATCTCATCACATCCAGGAAAAGTCCGTATGTCTCAGGCCTGAGGTTGTCGGTGGAGCCCATGATCGTGGTGATGAAGGTCATGGCGATCCCCATGCTGACCATCATTCCGGTCTGTCTCATGACGGCCACCATACTGGATGCCTCGCTGGTATGCTCTCTGGGAACGGATGACATGATCAATGTGGTGTTGGGGGCGGAGAAGAGCGAGAATCCGAATCCTATCACGATCATAGACATCACGACCGCGGTCAGCGGCGTATCCAGATCGTAGAATGTGTATGACAGGACACCGATCGCGGTCACGGCCATACCGAGGGTCGGGAGGACGGTCTTATTGGATATTCTGTCGGTGAGCTTCCCGCAGAACGGAGTGAATACGCATTGGATCAGGGGCTGGACGGTCATCAGCAGGCCCGCTTCGGTAGCGGAGAGCTGTCCGATGCTCTGCAGATACAGCGCAACGAAGAACGAGAGACAGTACGAGGAGGCGTAGCTCATGAAGGTGGCTATGCATGAACCGCTGAACGTCCATGTCTTGAAAAGCGTCATATCGAGCAGCGGATCCGCATGTCCTATCTGACTCTTTATGAACAGTGCCAGGAAAACCAATCCTATTGCGATGGCACCCATCGACCAGAGGTTGGGGAGGTTCATGACTCCGGCCATGGTGAAAAGGATCGCGATACTGTAGATCACTGAATCCTTCGTATCGAACACGCCGTCCGGATCTTTGTAGATCTCCCTCTTGAATCCGGTCAGTATGATCGCAGTGGACGCGATGGCCAAAGGAACTGTGAGGAGGAAGAGAAGCCTCCATCCCATCAGATCGTTGAGGGTACCCCCTATCGCCGGGCCCAAAGAAAGCCCCATGTAGACGAACATGGTGTGGTATCCTATGGTCGTACCCCTTCTCTGAGGAGGGACGACATCGGTGAGCATCGAAAGGCTGACGGTCGCAAGAGCGGCGGCCCCTATGCCTATTATTCCCCTTCCGATCACGACCACCCAGAAGTTCGGTGCGACGCATGCCAGGAAGCATCCTGCCACGATGATCAGCAGGCTGATGATGAACATCTTCTTCTTACCGATGATGTCCGCCAGTTTGGCGAAGGGCACCATGAAGATGACAGATGTCAGAAGGAAAGCGGAGTTCACATAGGCCAGATCGTGCGATCCCGTGTCGAATTCGTTGCCGATGTTGACCAGCGAAAGGTTCATCATCGTACTCAGCAGCGGGGCGATGAATCCCGAGATGTAACAGGCCCAAGTGACGGCCCTGATCTCCGATGCTGAGTACTCCATGATACACCGTAACGATATCGGATAAAAAAGGTGTCACTCGGTCATTGGCTGATCGTCTTGGGGTTGATCAGTTTACCGATGACAGCATCCTTGACGAACGGATTGTATCCGTCCATATCCGGTTTCTCGTCGAGAATCCTCTGGATCTCCGACGATACATGTTTGAAGATCCTCCTGTAGGATTCGCAGGACTGGCCCCCGTTCTCCTCCAGACCGTTCTCGTAGTAGGCGTCTATGCTGCAGCCTCCGTTGCAGAACTTGAAGATGTCGCACGAGGCGCATTTGTCGCGTCTCTTGATCGAGCCTACCAGGATGTTCCTGAATCCTTCGGATTGGAAGGCATCCGCGATGGAACCGACCTGATCTATATTGCCGAGGCAGAATTCCTTGGGACATGCCTTGGCGCAGGGATACAGCGAACCGTCCGGATATAGGCAGATCCATTTGGTCAGACATGACGTATGGGCGCAGTCCGAAGGGGTCGGATCGCCGAGATAGTTCCTGATGTAGAGGTAGAATGGCATGAGAGGCACCCTCGAGGTGCTGTCATGGAGCCAATCGTCGAAGGCGGCTATGCTCCCGTTGACGAAATCATCCGTATCTGGCACATACGGTTTACCGCAGCCTGCACCGATCACCGGGCTCAGGGATACGGTTATGTCCTTCTCCCTGAAGTATCTGTAGATATCCTTCTGCTTATCCACGGTCTCCTTGGACACGGTCGACGTGACGGAATACATGTTCTCCTTGTTGGACAGGGTATTCAGGGTCTTCTCCAGATCCTCGGCCCTGAGGATGTTGTTGTAAGGGCCCTCGTATGAAACCCCGATGTTGATCTTCTTCTCCCTGCAGTAGGCCATGAACCTCTTGTTCAGCAGCGTCCCGTTTGTATTGATGGTATTGCCGTACCTCATGGAATCCTTGCCGAAGTACTTCTCCTCCAGCGCCATTACATCCTTGTAGAACGACATCGGAAGGGTCATGGGTTCGCCGCCATGCCAGATGAACCACGCCGTCTGGTATTCTTCGGAAGCGAGTCTGATGATCTTCTCGACCCTTTCGAGAGAAATGTTGCCGGGCACCCTCTCTTCCGGCGTATGGTAGCAGTGTTTGCAGTCGGTATTACAGAAAAGGGTGGGTTTGATAACGATGGTAATATGGGGTTTCATGTGAGTGAGATCCGCCGAGGACGATGCACCGCGGCGGGGTGAATGTTAAGTTCAGAAGGGCCAGTAGGGCCAGGCTCCGAAGAATCCGTCCGTCACATAGCAGCAGCATGCGACAAGTACTACGATGGAACCGATGCAGCAAAGGTGCCATCCCCAACTGTTGCAGTATCCCTTGTCACTGCAGCAACAGTAGTCGCATGAGCTGAGTTCGCTGTGCTCTGCGTCCGCTCCCTTGTCGAAACGCTCTGCATGCTGGTTGTCCTGGGGGAGACCCTCCATGGAGAACGCGATGAAAGCGTTGGGGGATTGGCTCTCGTACATTGCTGTCAGTTTTTCGATGGATTCTGCATCGTAGGACATGAAATTCACCCTATCAGCACAAGTCTGATGGTTGGCTAAGAGATTGCCATTATAAAAAAAGAACGGGCGCACGCAAAAAGACGCTGGCCGAACTCGATGGCGGATAGAAGTTATCATGTGTAAAAATCGCTGAAGGCCGAAGCATCCCACAAGAAAACAATTAATCGTGCCGATACAATCGCAGTTTCATGCTGGGATACACCCTCCCGTACTACAACAGGCTGTCCCCTGCGGACAACAAGGTCTACCGGAGGTACTATTGCGAGGGATGTCACCAGCTGAGGGATGGATTCGGACTGAGAAGCACGCTGACGGTGAATTACGACATGACGTTCAACACGCTTCTCCTGAACGCCGTGGCCGGGGATGTGCTGGATTTCGAGGGCACCACCAGGAGGCCCTGCGTTCTCCAGAAACCCATGGCCGATTCGGATCTCATGAGGAGGATGGCCGCTTACACGTTGATCCTCACGAAATGGGAGCTTTACGACGACGATACGGACAAGCCTTCCCTGAAGTCCAAGATGGCCTCAGCTACACTGTCCCAGGCTATAGAGAAAGCAGTATCGAAGTATCCCGAATATGACAGGATGGTCGGAGAGGGATTCGCCCGCCTGCACGATCTCGAACTTCAGGGATGTAAAGATCCGGTGAAGATGGGAAGGACGTTCGGAGAAGGGCTCATCGGTGCGCTCAGGGATATCGCGGGAGAGCATGCCAGCGAGGATCTGGACAACGTCTTCAGGCAGCTGAGCACGGTAGTCTACATCATGGACGCGATAGACGATCTGGATGAGGATTTCATGGCCGGAACCTACAATCCGTTCCTTCCGGAAGAGGGATTCGTCAACGCCAACCAGTTCAGGTCGAAGAAGGTCTACGAGATGTCAGGGATCCTCAACGGGGAGATAGGCCTGTTGCAGGAATCATATTCCAAGATTCGCCCCCAGATGCGCATCAACACGGGGATATGCGACAACATCGTTTACCTGGGGATACCGGACTCCGCGAAGAAGGTCATGATGGGGAGCTCTACGGCAAAGACCAGTGTCAAGAACGTTCTGTCCAACAGGAAGCAGAGGATGTCAGAGGGAACCTGAGGGATCGTACTCCGTGCAGACGTCCAACTCGTACTTCTCTTCGTTTGTTCTGGCACATATGCCGTTTGAGAACATGGAGCAGTTCTCGCAGCATCCCGGCCTGTATCTGTCGCACGTGCCTTCCGGCTCTGTGCTCCTGACCTCGATGGTGCAGACCCATAGCTCTCCCTTGTGATTGCAGAATCTGCACGTTTTGCATTTGCGGTATGCTTCGTTGCTCATCGGTCAGAATATATCTGTGTTGCTCATTATGCTTTCCGTCGATATGAGTGAGATTTCCGATTCGATTGAGCAGGACATGTGTTCCTTGGATGAGATCCTTAGGGAGTTGAACAAAGAGGCCGCCAATCACAAGAACGAGAGGGACAAGTATCATCAGCAGGCGGATGTTCTCGCCGAGAAGAGGGACAAGCTCCAGGAGAAGGCCAGGAGACTATCTTCAGAGGCCAGGGCCCTGAAGGCCCAGAGGGATGATTACAACCTTACAGCCTCCGAGGCAAGGCAGAAGCGCGACGAATGGAACGACAAGGTACAGATGATGCGCGCAAGGGGTGGCCTGGGCGATATAAACGGTGCCAAGCAGATGGCCGACACCTATCACCAGCAGATGGTGAAGGCCAGCAGCAGCGGGCAGGTGGCCCATGAGAAGATGCATGCCCTCTACGAGGAGGCAGATAAGCTCAGGGCAGAGGCGCAGGTCTGTCACGAACAATATCTGGATTGCAAGAAGGCGGCCGACTCGGAGCACGAGAAGTACATCCAGGTCGTCAAAAGGATAAACGCGGTCAAGGACAATCTGCCGGACTGATCACTTCACGATGACCCCGATTCCGGTCAGGACATCGGCCGTTTCTTCAGCGAGAGCGGAGTCGCGGGATGCGATGCAGTTCTTCTTCACCGTGATCTCCATCTTGGGATAAGCGTTGTGCAGCAGCACGGCATTGACGAGGATGTCCTTGTTCGTATCCAGTCCGCAGATTTCCACCTCGTTGTAGTGAAGCAGGGCGTTGACAAGTTCTTCGGAGCCGTACTTCTGTTTCTGTATGATGTGGCCCTTCGATTCGTAATCGTTGAGACGTCCCGCCAGCTCCGCGCCCCATGTCCCTTTGATGCAGAGCTTGTCGTTCTGATCCCCGTTGTAGGAATCCATGAGGATGAAGAGGTCCCCGCCCGATCTGAGAGTGCTCTCTATCCTGTTGCAGATGTTGCCCTCGATCATCTTGGCGTAGCCTACCGCTCTCGGTCCGGAGACATAGTCGTTCTGGTAGCCGATTACAACCACTGCCCTCATACGTGCGGGTTATGTATATCCCCGATATAGGCATAGCGTTTTTACTTTGGACATATATATGCATCCGACGGTTGGATATAATTGACATCATATGATGCGCCGAACGGGATGTGTGCCTGAGATATGGAGCCCATCATCATCGCTTATTCGTTAGCTATAGTAGCGCTTATCATTCTGTCCGCTTTCTTCTCGATGACAGAGACCGCTTTCACCAGTGTCAACGAGATCAAACTGAAGAAGATGGCCAATGACGGCAACCGTAAGGCCAAGAGGGCCTTGGAGATCATCGAGAACTATGACAAGTTCCTCACATCCACGCTCATCGGGAACAATCTGGTGAACATCGCAGGCACTTCGATCGCCACGACGATGTTCGCGATCCTGCTGGGAGCGGAGACAGGAGCCATCGCCACGACAGTCATAATGACACTCATCCTGCTGACATTCGGCGAGATAACTCCCAAGACCTATGCGAAGAAGCATCCCGAGGAGACCTGTCTGCATATCACCACGGTCATCTATTGGTTCGTCTGGGCATTCACCCCGCTCTCGTGGCTCTTCCTTAAGCTGACCAAACTGATGGGAAGCAACGACGATGCCACGATCACAGAGGATGAACTTGAGGTCATGATTGATGAGATCCAGTCGGACGGAGTCCTGGAGAAGAGCGAGAGCGAGCTGATCAAGTCGGCGATGAGGCTCGATGACATCACCGTGTCTGAGATATACGTCCACCGTGTGGACATCGTGGCGATAGAGGTCGAAGAGCCCGTCGAGGAGCTCGGAAAGCTCTTCATCACATCCGGGTTCTCAAGGATCCCAGTTTACGATGACACCATCGACAACATCATAGGATTCGCCTATTCGAAGAACTATTTCACCAACACCGCCCTGAAGATCAAGTTCTCCGTAAGGGACATCCTCAGGCCGGTCAAGTACATTCCCGAGACGGTCACCGTGGCCACAGCCCTCAGCGACCTTCAGAAATCGAAGATCCATCTGGCGGTTGTACTGGATTCGTACGGCGGCACCAAGGGAATAATCACCTTGGAAGACCTCCTCGAAGAGCTGGTCGGAGAGATATGGGACGAGAGCGATTTCATCCAGCAGGACGTCAGCGCGGCCATGGGTGGAAGGTACATGGTAAAGGGAATGGCCAATCTGGACGATGTCATGGATAAGATCGGCGTCCATATCGAACGCGACGGATACGATGACCCGTCGTTATCAGGATTCATCATGCACAAGCTGCAGAGGGCCCCGACGAAAGGCGATGTCGTGGAACTGGACAATGCTGTGATCACCGTAACGAACGTCAGGGGACACAGGGTCGTCGACTGTTCTATTACAGTCAAGAACGATGCGATCGAGCCAGAGTATTGAGGAATTCCTTCATGACGCGAATGGCCACTTCCTTCTTGGCCGGATGCGCCTGCACCTTGCCGAATATCGAGATGACATCCCCGTGGTGGGCTATCTCGTAGATGCCCTGGACCGCCTTCTGTTTGTCAAGGCGGAGATAGAACATATCGTCCTCATCCACACGGTCCTCGACCTCTTCCAGCAGGGAATCTATGATTTCCTTGCCGAGTTTTGAGAAGAGCTCGTTGAATTCCCTCTGTTTGGTGATGCGGGTCTCGAGGATCATCATGGTGTTCCCATGCTCGCTCTCGGTGATCTCCTCTTCGAACTCTATGTCCCCGAGAAGCTCTTTGAGGGTATCCTCGATCAGATCCTGCCTCTCTGTGGCGTAGCAGAAGGTCTGCACCCTGACCCAGTGGAATGTCACGTTCATTCAGCGGCCTCCTTCTCCTCTTTGGGAAGCAGCGCTGCCATGGCCTCCGGATCAGATGTGGTCAGATAGAACACCCTCTTGCCGGTGACCTTGAGTCCAATCGCCCTTTCCTCGCCCACGGCGCTGAATGTCTTGTACTTCACCCCTTTGAGGGTCCAGTCGGAGTAGTTCTTTATGATGTCTATATCCCCGACCTTGGTGTCGATTATCTGTTCCTTAGGGATGGATGTGGTCCTGAACAGGTAGGTGACATCTATGCGGTCCCCGTAGATGTCCGCGGAGTATTTCGCGAATACAGAGATGACGATCGCGATAGCACATACGGCACCGAAGACGTAGATGGTCCAATCCGGTATCCCCGAGTAGTAGAAGAACTTGGTAAAGATCATGGACAGCCATGAGACTGCTAGCGCCGCGGTCATTATGATTATGAGGTTCCTCGGCAGGATAGTGCGGGACTCATGAAATTCCTGATCCATGCTCCGACAATCTCGGTCTGGATAATTAATGGGTTGCCTGGTCTGTTTCGACAAGTCGATAAACTTTATATGTCACCTATCTATCCTGGGAATGTTGGTCCCGTAGCTTAGCACGGTTTGAGCGTCCGGCTGATAACCGGAAGGTCCTGAGTTCAAATCTCAGCGGGACCACTCATCTTCTCTTCTATTGATTCAGAATCCCTTGATCGGTATCGTTGATCCCATACACGCTTCTGGAAAGGATCTCACCATCTCATGAAGCTACGGCAGTCCATCATCATCTTGCCGCCGCATTTTGGACACATGTAATCGGTCGGGAAATCGATCATTCTTTCCATCTTTTTCCTGCATCTGGGACATCTGTGTTCCGTGAAGAAGTAGATCTCAGGATGTATGGCCTTGCTGTGGATGACGAGAGAGTCGTAGCTCTTGGTGTAACCGCAGCCGCAGGAGAAGACATCGGTCTGAAAATGGAACAGGCATCCGGGGTGTTCTTCCAAGGCCTTCCTGGCTTTGACGCCGTATTTCCTATCCTTGATATCGGCGAGCGTCTCCCGGTCACCCCAGCCCTTGCACCCGTAGTTCCCGATGATGAGCGACTGGCTGAACTTGCAGTTCCTGCAGTTGTAGGTGTATTCCTCGCCCATATCGTTCCCGTTTCGTGATAAGGCTGAAAGTAGATAAGCGATAGGAAAAGGAAGGTCCCGAAGGACCTTGAAAGGTTTCAGTTGTGGTTTATGCGCCTGGTGCTGGTCTTCTTGTAGAGGAACACATCGGACTGCTCTTCGATCTTCATGCTGTCCGCCCGATAATAATTGGACGCGCCATGTTGGAATTCCACGCTCTTGAGCTGTGATTTGAAGTAGGCGTAGAAGATGGCGGCGCAGATGCCTCCGATGATGATGGCCACTACGATCATTCCGAAATCGAAATCCTCCATCCCGAAATACATGAGCAGGGACAGTCCTAGCGTTATCGCCAGGAACAGACCCAAGGTGGATCCTCCCAGCTTTATCATGTCGGTGGGAAGGTTCCCTACGGTCTTCCCGGTCTGTCCGTTCATGGCGAATGTGAACTTCTTCCCGTTCCAGTCAGTGTTCATGAGCCAGACAGGGTAAAGTACGTAGTCCACACAGGAGTTCCTAGCCGATATCTCGGAACTGGTGACCTCCACGGAATCGTATCCGTGGACGGTGGACCTGAAGGCATCGGCTGCACCCTCCGACATGCGTTTCCTGATGCGGGGGCGGACCGCGTCCTGATCGAGGTCGTACTTGTCAGCGACGTATCCGGACAGATAGCCTGTTGTGAAATCCTGGGACTTGTTGTAATCGAATGGTTCGATGGATTCCATCAGGTCGTCCGGCATCTTGGACGATCCGTCGGCGGGCACGTGGTCGAATGCGATCTCACCGGCCCTCCTGACGTCATAGTACTTCCTCTCCGTGTATTCCGTATCTCCGACGGTCCAGGACCTCTCGGTCATGCACCTGTATGTGACGTCGGCGTCAAGGTCCGCGTCGTAAACCCAGAAGGGAACGTACAGTCCCTTGATCTCCTCGAGCTTGTTGTTGAGGAGGAACTTCTTGGGTACGAACCTCTTGCCGCCGCAGTGGTCCGCCAGGCCCTGCAAGGCCTGTTCCTTCGTTTTCTGGAAGGGGATGACCTTATCGGGTTTCAGCGTACCGCTGAGCCTTCCTTTGAGGATCACCGCGTTTCCGCAGTAGGGGCAGAGCGTTGCGGATGTGGTCGCATCTGAATAGATGTCTCCTCCGCATGACTGGCACTGATACTCCGATATGCCGTACAGCTCCTCTTCGGCCCATTCCTCTCCTCCGTCCGCGGCAAGATCGACCTTCTCATTCTGGCTGAGGTCGCCCTCGTTCTTCTTCAGGACAGATGGGTCGAATTCGCTGTCACAGTAAGGACATTTGACCATCTGTGAGCCCGCATCGAACTCCAGCGTGGCGCCGCAGCAAGGGCACTTGTGGTTGATGACATCTTCTGACATCAGATCTGATCCTCGTCGCCGAATGGATCCCCGCACTCGGGGCAGAATTTCGGGGGCTTGGTGGGGTCCTCGGGCTTCCATCCGCATTTGTCGCACTGATACTGGGGAACTCCAGCCGGCTTCTTCGCTCCGCATTCCTGACAGAACTTACCCTTGTTGACTGTACCGCATGAGCAGGTCCATCCGTCCTCGGGCTTCTTCGCTCCGCACTCGGGGCAGAACTTTCCGGTGGCAACTGTACCGCATGCGCATGTCCAAGTGTTCGTCGGGGCCTGCTGGGGTGCGGCCTGCTGGGGCCTCTGCTGAGCGTTCTGCTCCGCCATGTTGTAATAGCCCTGGGCGCCCATTCCGGTACCGTTCATCTGGCCGATCATACCGACTCCCATGAGTCCGGTGACCGCTCCGGCCTCGTTGCCTGCAGCGGTCTTGAGGGCCTCTGCCTGTGCGCTCACAAGGGTGGCGCCTGCCATGGACGGGTCGCGGAGAACTGCGGCCTTCTGGGCGTTCTTGATGATCTCTGCATCCTCGGGAGGCAGAGTGACGGATCCGAGAGCTACGCTCACGACCTCCAGTCCGCGGATCTCTGACCACTTCTTGGAGAGGGCCTCGTTCATCGCGATCTGAAGGTCCTCGCTGTGGTTCATTATCTGGTTGGGACGGAGTCCCATGTCCGAGAGCTTTCCGAAACCGGGCTGCAGAGCAGCGATGAACTCTGTCTTGAGCTGGTCATCGAGTTCAGACCTGGGATAGCTCTCTGTGACGTTACCGCACACGTTCGTGTAGAACAGCACGGGGTTCGCGATCTTGTATGAGAATATTCCGAAGCAGCGGACCGATACATCGATGTCCAGACCGATGTTCCTGTCGACCACACGGAACGGGATGGGAGTGGATGTCCCGAATTTGTTGTCCACTATCTCCTTCATGTTGAAGTAGTAGACCCTCTGGTCCCTTCCGGTGTCGCCGGCGTAGGTGAAACGGTGGCCCATCTCCTTGATGGTGCTGACCACGCTAGAACCGAGGTTGCCGCAGAACACGCTGGGCGTCAGGGACGTGTCGAAGGTGTACTGTCCGGGTTCGGAACAGATGTCGACTATCTTTCCCTGTTCTACGATGATCATGCACTGGCCGTCGGCAACTGCTATGCCCGACCCGTTGCTGATGATGTTGTCACTGCCGTTGTTGGCCGAACGCTTACCCATGCGTTTGACTCCCTTCACCATGAGGAGGTCCTTGGGAATCGCTTCGCAATAGAAGAATTCCTTCCATTGGTCCGCCATAGTGCCTGAAACGGCTCCTGAAAGTGCTTTGATTAGTCCCATAGGGCACCATATGGGACACTAACAATTTAAGTGATTGTTCGGGGGGAGTGTTCATATATAAGCGACTATCTTGTTCAATCAGAGCGTGATACGATGCGTATGGTCGCCTTCCTTGCAGTGTTCGCCGCAATTCTGGTGGCAGTAGGAGGTTATCTCAGCATCGGCGGTGCTCCGGAGAATGATATTGTGGACTGTCCCGATTCCATTGATGCACAGGTTGGAGAGGAATTTACCGTTCCGTTGGAAGGGAACGTTACCACAGGTTACGACTGGAAATTCGTATCCGGAGAGGGTGTGGAGCTCGTGTCCGACTGGTATGTCTCCCACGATGCAGGTGACCCGCCCCGCTGCGGTGTCGGCGGTACCCATTATTTCAAGTTCAAGTGCGCCGAGAAGGGAACGTATGAGCTCACGTTCGATTATCTTCGCTCCTGGGAAGGATCGGAAGGTAATCTGAAGGTCGTTCAGATCACCGTTTCCTGATCTTCGACATTCATCCTCTCAGGTCGTATCTGACCGTCGCTTTCTCATCTTGGATGACAATCTCAGCCTTTGCGCCGTTTATGAACGTCATCCTTGGGGGTTTGTGGCCGACATCCGCTCCGAAGACTTTGGGGACGTCGAAATCCTTCAGCGAATCCAGTATGACTCCGTTGTAATCGGCCCCTTTGTAGAACAGCGGTCTCCCGAATACGAATCCGGACACTCCCTCGAACCAACCGTCGTCTGCGAGGCCCTTCAGCATCCTGCGTATGCGTTCCTCGTCCATGTCATATGTCTCCATATACCAGATG
>Ga0310786_10001691_pt1 | contig 35351 bp, 34 predicted proteins | sample AusTroGonzalo_MG_FD_203881 | JGI IMG/M metagenome (GOLD analysis project Ga0310786, IMG submission 203881) | Bovine rumen microbial communities from tropical cattle in Woodstock, Queensland, Australia - Gonzalo_03 (v2) (version 2) | ecosystem: Host-associated > Mammals > Digestive system >... | reverse complement strand
GTTTGGCAAGTAACCTGCAACAGTATATGGTCGTACCGGTGACAATTTGTGACCTGCCCTGCCCCATCTTCCGCGGCACCAACTCTGAATCGGAGGACAAAGTCTCATTGAATGACGGGGGTGAGGGTTCAGGCGCAAGCCGGGCACTGAGATATATGTGCACCCCCCTCATGGTTCGAGTGGGTGACAACGCTTGCAACCAACGGTACAAGGCGTCGGCATAAGATTCCCAAAACGAGCTCCTAGGGTTTTGACAGCCCTCGTCAGCCCGCAGGGCGGTGGGCTGGAAAAATCCAGAGCACCCGCCTACGAGCCGTCAGGCGAAGTGCCCCTGCCACAAGCTATCATAAAGCACCATAACTGCGCAAAGCACTACAGCTCCGCAAAGCGCCAAGACTAACATGGGCCAAGAGTATCACTGGCTCTCCATTAACACCCACCACCCGTGCATGAAAATGGGGTCAAATCATGCACGGCCCCGGCAAAAAGGGCACCCCGTGCACGAAAAAGGGGGCAAAACGTGCACGGCCCAGGCAAAAGTGGCACCCCGTGCACAAAAACGCCCCAAAAACGTGCATGGGGTGTTCCGTGTGTCCGCAATCTCCAGAAACTGCCGTGGAGCTAAAAGATTGACTATCAGTCAAAAACGCAAAAGTAGGTACCTCAAAAAAGGTACCCACTTTTGCATAACTGTCTAATAATCAACTACTTCGCTCCACGCAATAATAACCCAAACAACAACCTGGTCCGCTGGAGGAACAAAAACAGCCCTTTTTGTTGCCGCAGCGGTCCTCAAGGGCTGCCATGATTACCTGCCGCCCAGGGAGAAGCGGAGGCCGCCTTCTACAACAAAGCGGAGCGGGTGGACGGGAAGGCCGTTGATGTCTGCCCCGGAGGCCTGGTTGAAGTAGTAGCGTACGCTGGGGTCTATGTACAGGCCCACATAGGGAGTAAGCATGAACTCAACTCCGGCGCCGGCGTTTGCAGACCATTGAAGTGATGTACTTCTTTTGTGCCAGAAGTAATTTGTGTTCTCTCCGTGGATGGTGAAGTCATTGGAGAGCAGGTAGTCCATGGCGCCGCCGGCAAAGGCGTGGAACTTGAACTTGCGGCTGTCTACAATATTAAAGTAGACGTTTACCGGAATGCCAATCCAGTGCTGGGTGTTGTCCACAGGGCGCTGGTTTTCTCCCCAGCCTTCACCGGACTGATAGTCTGCCACAAAAGAGCGGCTCAGGTTGGTGTACCTTACGCCGGTACCCACGGCCCATCTTGGTGCAAAGTTCCATTTTAGGCCGGCACCAAAGGAGAACGGGAATCCCGGCTTGTCCCCGGATGGATTGTAGAGTCCCTCAGCAGACATTGAGGGTGCCGATGCAGCGGCCCGCCTGCTGTAGCGCTGTGCCCGTGAACTGGCCTGGATGTTACCGGAGGCCATCAGGGACAGGTTACGGTTAAGCTGTGGCTCCTCCTGATATGCCAACAGGTTGAGGAGTTTGTTGTCCTCTGCTGCAGAAAAAGACTGACTGCCAGCGGCGGGGACAGCCACAACCGGCTGACGTGACGTTAAACCGGCTGCAAAAGACCTGGAAGGAACGGCTTCCAGAGTGGACTTTTCCCTTGAAGCCAAAACGACAGGCGGGGCAACTGCGGCGGGTGCTTCAGTGATAGTTATTTTAATAGGTGTATTCTCTTGTACTGGTACCGCTATGTCCCCGGAAAGGGTATGGGAAAGCTGGGCGGTAAAATTGAAAGCCGGACTGAATTCCTCCAGCTTGGGGCCGGAAGGCCTGTGAAGGAAAACGCCTACGGCTACTGCTGCTGCCACGGCAACGGCCGCGGCGCTCCACATCCAAAGCGGCACTACGCGCCGGCCCTTGCCAAGGCCTTTTTCAACTGCGCTCCAAACGGCAGGGGAGACGGGCTCCTCTGCGTTTAGAAGTATATCTCTTATCTCAGAATCCTTCATTGCTTTGCTTTTATCATTTCCTGCAGCTGGAGCCTTGCCCGCTGAAGTTTTGAGCGGGAAGTGGCCTCAGTGCATCCAAGAGTAGCGGCTATTTCCTTGTGGGAGTAGCCTTCCACTACAAACATGTTGAAAACGGTTCTGGCATCGGCCGGTAGGGAGGATACCATTTCCATCAGTTCCTTGTACCCCATTTTCTGCAGCGGCGTGGCCTCTTCCGTGAAAAGACTTCGGGCCTCCGTTATGTCGTCCGACAGTCCCAGGGCGTCCGTTTTCCTCAGATGCATCAGTGCAGTGTTGACAAAGATCTTTCTTGACCAGCCTTCAAATGAGCCGGAGCCGCTGTAACTGTCCAGTTTGGTAAACAAGGTTACAAATCCCTCCTGAAGCACATCCTGAGCGTCTTCCCGGTTACCCATGTACCGAAGGCAGACGGCCATCATTTTTGGGGCAAGGCGGTCAAAGAGCTTTTTCTGCGCTTTGCGGTCTCCTTCCCGGCAGGCGGCGGCCAATTCTTCCAAAGACGCCAACCCCCCAAGGGATTCTTCGTCCCTTGCCCAGTTGATAAGATGCATTTTTGGCCAAAAACGTTTCAACGGGTGCGGAATTTGTTACACAAAATTCGTAAAAATCATGTAATTTTGCAAGGATGAAAAAAGCTATTGCATTGGCAGCAGCCTTATTGGCCCTGCTGTTCCCGTTGCGGGCGCAGACCGTGGAGTCCAATCTGGTGGATGCCGTTTCCCTATATACCAACGGTCAGTATGCACAGGCCCAGCGCCTGTTGCAAACCCTCAGCGTAGCCTCCCCGGAGAGCGACGCAGTGTGGTATTACCTTGCCCAGTGCCAGCTGATGCAGAACAAGGTGGATGACGCCAGGGTGTCCCTGGAAAAGGCCGTGCAGCTGGACGGAAGCAATTTCTGGTACAGACGCACCCTGGCCCGCCTGTATCTTGCCGGCTCAGAAAAGGAAAAAGGCCGGGCCGCGTATGAGGCCCTGGTGAAGGATTTCCCTGACAATCAGTCTCTTCCGTATGAGCTGTTGCAGGTTTATCTGTCAGAGAAGGAATATGACAAGGCTTTGTCGGCCCTTGAAGATATAGAGCGCCAGAGGGGGCCGTCGGAGGCAGTGGCCACAACGCGCCATGATATTTACCAGGCAATGGGCCGTCCGGACAAGGCCGTAGAGGCGCTGGAAGACTTCAACGCAAGATTCTCCTCCCCGGAAATCCTCTCCATGCTTGGGGACGCATATCTGGCCGATTTTGCCGATTCCCTTGCCGCCGCCCGTTTTACGGAAGCCCTGCAGTTGGACTCCTCCTACATTCCCGCCATGCTTGGAATGTCGGAAGTCCACAGGCACCAACGGCGATATCCGGAGTATTTCAAGACCCTAAGGCCATTTTTCACCTCCGTGGAAGTCCCTGCCCAGTCAAAGAGCATGTACATCGGCAATCTTACAAGGAGTATTGACCCCAAGGTGCTCCAGGCCCACCGCTCAAGTTTTGATTCCCTTGTAGTATCGGCCGTTGAATCAAGCCCGGCGGACAGTACGCTCCTGACAACCGTAGGCTCTTACTACTTCTCCACCGGAAGGCAGGAAGAGGCAGAGGGCTGGTTCCACCTTGCCGCAAAGGCCTTCCCGGAGAGCATTTCCCTTTGCGCAACGTATATCCAGGTGTTGTCTCTGAGACAAAAATGGGAGGCAATGAGGGATGTCTCTCTGGACGCTTTTGGCCGATTCCATGAGCTCGGGTTCATGGACTACGCCAATATGGCCAATTATCAGCTTGAGGATTACGACGCCATAATCGGCAATTGCCGATACCTTATCAAGAATTACCCCAAGGACAGCAAAGTGCAGCTGTCGGCCTGGTCCATGCTGGGGGATGCCTATCATTCAAAGGGCAGCTCCAAGGAGGCGTTCAAGGCTTACGACAAGGCCCTCAAGATAGATCAGGCCTATAATCCGGTGCTCAACAATTACGCCTACTACCTCTCTTTGGAAGGCCGAAAATTGAAAAAGGCATATACCATGTCCAAGAAGACCATTGAGAGTGAGCCGGACAACGCAACCTATCTTGATACCTTCGCCTGGATACTTCATCTTATGGGCAGGGACCTGGAGGCAAAGCCTTTCTTCAAACACGCCATGCTTTACGGCGGCAAGGAAAGCGCTGTTATTCTGGAGCATTACGCCACGGTGCTGCAGGCTCTTGGTGAGGAAGATTCGGCAAAAGTTTATTTCAATATGGCAAAGCGTCTGGAACAATGAGAAAGCTGCTACCCATACTTCTTGCATTTGTCCTGACCGTTCCTTTGTTCGGCCAGAAGCAGACATCCATGAAATCACTTGAGAAGGAGCGCGCCCGCCTTGAAAAGGAGATTGCCATATTGAACAGGCAGATCAATGAAACCTCTTCCAAAAGAGAGGCGGCCCTCACAAGCCTTTCCCTGGTACGTTCCAAGATAAGTGCGCGTGAAAAGCTCATCGCCGGCTGTGACAAGACACTGAAAGTGCTGGACGATTCCATAGGCACATGCCGGGCCCAGATGGAGCTCCTTCAGGCAAGGCATGATACACTGTCGGCCTACTACGCCCGCCTTGTCAGGGGTACTTATAAAAACAGGGACAGCCGGATGTGGTACATGTATGTGCTGGCAAGTGAGTCCATCGGCCAGGGGCTGCGGCGCTTTGGCTACCTGAGGACGCTGGCAACAGAGATGAGTTCCCAGGCTACGCGTATAAGGGAAACATCGGCCGCGCTGCAGGTGGAGAAGGAGAGGCTGGAGGCATTGAGGGCCCAGGAGGCTGCCGTGCGCCGTCAGATAGTGAGCGAGAGGTCAAAGCTTCAGGCCGAAGAAACAGAGTCCAACCGTCTGGTTCAGAAACTGGGAAAGGACCGGAAGAAGTATGAGCAGCAGCTAAGGGAAAAGAACCGCCAGAAGGAGGCTCTGAACAAGAAGATAGCAGACCTTATACGCCAGCAGAGCCAGAAAAAGTCCGGCGGCAGCGGCAAGAAGACTACGTCCACGGCAATAGACACCAAACTTTCCAATGAGTTTGCTTCCAATAAAGGCCGATTGCCGTGGCCGGTGGAGGGCGCAATAGTTGAGCGATTTGGAAAGCACAGGCATCCGGTATATCAGAATGTGGAACTGCCGCAGAACAATGGCGTAACTCTGGCTGTAAAGAAGGGGACGCAGGCCAAAGCCGTGTTCAACGGCACGGTTACGCAGATCGTGGTGCTTCCGGGGTACAACCAGTGTGTGCTTGTCAATCATGGAGCATTTTTTACCCTCTACAGCAAGCTGGGAACGGTGGCGGTAAAGTCCGGAGACAAGGTGAAAACCGGCCAGGTAATAGGCACCGTGGACACCATCGGCGGAGAGGATCTTTTCCACTTTGAACTGTGGAACGGAACAACCCCTCAGAACCCGGAATCCTGGCTCCGGGATTAGGGTGTTGATAACTTTGCCGTTTTTGGAACAAGATTGTTATTGTTTAGAACCATTCTAAATTAGAAATGTTTATAATTGCCTGTTAATCAATAAATTAACAGGCTTTTTCTTTGCTTGTTGATAACTTTTTAAAGCTTTTTAGTAGGATTTTAAAAAAGCTTGTTCTAACTTTGTATCCGCTCTGCTAAAACTAGATAAAATTCTTAGAAATATATGGTAAAACGTGTACTCAAACGCGATGGACGTCGCGTCGACTTTAATAACCAAAAAATTGTGGCCGCCATCCTCAAGGCCATGGACGTCACGGAGAACGGTGAGGATATTGTACTTGCTGCCCAGATTGCTCACGACATTTCCCTTCTGGACAAGGAGGAGATGACCGTTGAGGAAATCCAGGATGTAGTTGAAAGCCACCTTATGAACAGCCCCCGTCAGGAGGTTGCACAGGAGTATATCCGTTATCGCAACAAGCGTAACCTTGCCCGCAAGGCAAAGACCAACGAGATTTTCCAGACCATCATTGACGCACAGGTGAACGACATCACGCGTGAGAACGCCAACATGAATGCGGATACTCCCGCCGGCATGATGATGAAGTTTGCCTCTGAGGCTACAAAGAGCTATGTGGACGAGTGCCTTCTGAGTGACCCCGTCCGTGAGGCAGTAGCCGGCAACTATATCCACATCCATGATAAGGACTACTATCCCACCAAGTCCCTCACCTGCATTCAGCATCCTCTGGATGTGATTTTGGAGCATGGTCTCAGGGCCGGTCACGGTGAGTCCCGTCCCGCAAAGCGCATTGAAACCGCTTCTGTACTTGCCTGCATTTCCATGGAGACCGTACAGAATGAGATGCACGGAGGTCAGGCCATCCCCGCCTTTGACTTCTATCTGGCCCCTTATGTCCGCAAGACCTATGAGGAAGAGATTGACAAAATCTCTGAGATTTCAAATGTGGACTACTCAGACCTTAAGTCGGTAAAGATTGACGACTATATCAAGCGTGACCTGGTAGGCCTTCAGGGCAAGGACCGTGCAATTCAGCACGCCATCAACCAGACCGTGGGCCGCGTGCACCAGGCAATGGAGGCTTTTGTTCACAACATGAACACCATCCACAGCCGCGGCGGCAACCAGGTTGTGTTCTCTTCCATCAACTATGGTACGGACACATCGGCAGAAGGCCGCTGCATCATCCGTGAAATCCTCAACACCACTTATGAGGGCGTAGGTAACGGCAGCACCGCAATCTTCCCCATCCAGATCTGGAAAAAGAAGAAGGGCGTGAGCTACCTCCCGGAGGATCCCAACTATGACCTCTACCGCTTCGCCTGCAAGGTGACAGCCCGCCGTTTCTTCCCCAACTTCCTTAACCTTGACGCCACCTACAACCAGGACGACGCCTGGAAGGCCGACGATCCCAAGCGCTATGAGCATGAGGTTGCAACCATGGGATGCCGCACCCGCGTGTATGGCAACAAGTTCGGCCCCAAGACTTCCATCGGCCGTGGTAACCTCAGCTTCACTACCATCAATATTGTGAAGCTGGCCATTGAGGCAATGAGGGAGGAACCTGAGAAGGAGAAGCGCATCCAGAAGTTCTTCCAGAAGCTTGACTGGGCCCTTGACATTGCCGCCCGTCAGCTCAACGAGCGTTTTGACTTCCAGAAGACCGCCCTCAAGAAGCAGTTCCCCCTGCTTATGAACGGCCTGTGGCTTGGCAGTGAAAAACTTGGCAACGAGGACACCATTGAGAAGGTAATCAACCAGGGTACCCTGTCAATCGGCTTTATCGGCCTGGCAGAATGCCTCATAGCCCTTGTTGGGAAGCACCACGGTGAAAGTGATGAGGCTCAGGAGCTTGGTATCAGGATTGTCTCCCACATGGCAGAAAAGATCAACGGCTTCGCAGAGATTTACCAGCACAACTTCACGTTCCTGGCAACTCCTGCAGAGGGCCTGTCCGGCAAGTTCACCAAGAGGGACAAGAAGACCTTCGGCGTAATCCCCGGCATCACGGACAAGGATTACTACACCAACTCCAGCCACGTTCCCGTGTACTATCACTGCACACCGGAGCACAAGGCAAAGATTGAAGGCCCCTACAACAAGTATGAGAACGCCGGCCACATCTTCTATGTAGAGATTGACGGTGACGCCACCCACAACCCGGAGGCTATCATGCAGATTGTAGACCTCATGGACAAGTACGACATTGGTTACGGCTCCGTGAACCACAACCGCAACCGCTGCCTGGACTGCGGCTATGAGAATGCAGAGAAGGATCTCCACGAGTGCCCCCACTGCCACAGCCGTCACATTGACACCCTCCAGCGCATCACCGGTTACCTGGTAGGTACCACAGACCGCTGGAACGCCGGTAAGCTTGCAGAGCTTCACGACAGGGTTATTCACGAGTAGGTAACCGTTTTACTTAAACTACTGAAAAACAGTTAATTATGCATTTTGCTCCGGGCGGTTTTGCCTGGAGCAAATTTGCCAAAAGGCTGTTAATCAATCAATTAGCGTTCACGGTGAAAATCAGGATACTTGACATAATTCATCAGACAATGGCCGACGGCCCCGGATTCCGCACTGCCATTTACTGTGCGGGCTGTGCACATGCCTGTCCTGGCTGCCATAACCCCCAGAGCTGGGATTTCAATGCTGGCAGGTGGATGGAAGTGGAGGATCTTCTGGAAATTGTCAAGGCGGATTCAATGTCAAACGTAACGTTCTCCGGCGGTGACCCCATGTATCAGGCCCCGGCCTTTACTGAACTTGCCCGCCGTATCAAGGAGGAAACCACCAAAACCATCTGGTGCTGGACTGGCTTCACGCTGGAGGAAGTTCAGGCCAATCCGGCAATGGCAGCAATGCTTCCGTACATTGACGTTCTGGTGGACGGACCTTTTATTTTGGAGCAGCGTGATACGGACCTTCTTTTCCGTGGCAGCCCCAACCAGAGAATTATCTACCTGCACGGAGAGCCGCCCGTGGATGACATCCCCGGCACTGTAGCGCTGGAACCGCTGCGATAACGGCTCCGCTATGCCAGTCTCCACCCACGCTCCCGCTCCCGCGGCCGTGGAGATAATTGCCTGAATATTAGTACTTTATACAAAAGTGGGTACCCGAAATCAGGTACCCACTTTTACGTAACATGCTGTAAGTCAGCGTTTTGTCTCCACGCGCTATTAGAGATTGGCGTTCTCCTTGGTCCAGTCTGCTACTGCAGGGACAATGTTGAGGGAGATAATCTCATCACGCATCTTTACAAGGTGCTCATAGGAAGCGTCCAGTGCGGCCATTTCCTCTGCGGTGCCCTGAGGAGCGGTGAAGTGGCAGCGGGGAGCGATACTGGACATCGGCCAGCGGCGTGAGGGTAGCGGGGGTTGTGAAAACTCTTGGAGAAACCGACGAAAACCACTACCTTTGGGATGTGTGCTGGTACGATGATAAGGCCAGAATTGTTCAGGCAGTGCGTAAGACGGCCATAGGTGACATTGTGAGAGAAGGCATCGCTTATGATTTCACGGGGAATGTCATCGGCCGTTATGTAAAACATTCACAGTTTGTCGGCACAGACGTGACGGAGTCATATTCATATAGTTATGACAGCTGGGGGCGTCCCTTGACAACAACCCTCAGCCTGAATGATACGCTCTCTTTCACGCTTCATGATTACAGTTACGACAGAGTTGGGCGCCTTATTGGTGACTCAAGGTCTGACGCTTATGGAACTCTGGTCACAAGCATTGGAAGGACTGTCCGTTCATGGCCAAGCAACATGACAACTGTTACCGCTACACAGGACACTCTCTTTCATCAGGAGTTCTATTACAACGCCCTGCCTTCCGGCATAACCGGCGTTCAACGATGGAACGGTGCGTTAAGTGCAATGAGGTGGAAAGCAAGAGGTGAGACAACAGATCATACTTACAGTTATGGTTACGACGGTCTTGGACGTCTCACAAACGCTACATTTACCAACGGTAATAACGCCGACGGCCAGGTGAACAACCGTACTTACCAGTATGACAAACATGGCAATGTGATTCAGAGCAGCAGGAAAGTCATGTCATTGCCATTCCATACAAGACTCCGCAGCGTTACCGGAATAATGTCCGGGAACAGGATGTCTTCTATGGTTGCATCCATGACCAATCCAAATGTGAGCACCACAACAACGTTCCAATGGGATGCCAACGGCAACAGGACGCAGGAAGCCATTACCGGCCAGACACCGCAGTCAGTAGGTTACAACCTTCTCAACCTTCCTGAAACGGTAACATCCGGAGAGGATACAGAACACTACGTGTATTCCGCCAAGGGTGCCAAACTGTCACGCACTTGGACAAGAGTATCAACAGCTATGTTCCCGCCAGTCCAATCCCACCGTACGGACTATTCAGAGAACTTTGTATACATAGATAGTACACTTTATGCCGTACTAGTTGACGGAGGACATATACTTATGACAGGTACCGAGCCAAAGTTGCGTCTTTATACCATGGACCAGCAAGGCAATGTAAGAGTGGTGAGTTCTACAAGCGGCTCCATCCGGGAAGTTTTCCATTACGCCCCCTATGGTGAAACTATCACTCCTGTCCCTGATGCCGCCTCCCCAGCCTTGATTGACCCTCCTCTTTTCGATAACCCCTATCGCTTCGACGGCAAGGAATTGTCTTCACCTTCGAATATGGCTTCTATACAAAAAGATGTGACAAAAGAATATAAATTATCAGGGAAACAACTTGGCAAGTCTGGGAAAGCCTCTTTGCAAAGAGAAGTGAAGGCAAGAACGAAGCATCAAATTGAGGCAGAATCAAGCCTTGTAGATTGGGGTAAAGATGTTTCAGAGAGCACAGTAAATTCTGTTGTAGATATTGGAACAGATAAAATTGAAAAAAAACTAGAGAATTAATGAAATCATTTTTTAAATCTCTCAAGATTACTGAGGCGACCAATGTTTTTGATATTGAGACTTTGACAATCGCCACAATTGTATTCATGATAATACTTGAATATGATAATTTAGAGAGAAGTCCTAAAGCCCAAATTACAGCAGTTATTGCAGTTATTGCATGGTGCATTCAAATTGTATGTGATATATTGCGCATTCTTAGAGGGTACAATAAAAGAATTATTCTTAAAATTTCGTCAGAAGGACTGTCTTTTCATAGGAGGGGGTACTATTATGAATACAATTGGGACGATATAGAATTCTTATATGAAAAACGGCGACAAGTCTTTGCCCCAATGATATGCTTTAAAGCCAAGAACACGGGTATTCCGTATGAAATAGACCTGGATGGAATCTTTTGGACTTTGCTGCCGGTAAGATGGGCAATAAAACACTTTGGCGGGGAAAGCATTACCTATTATACCCGCCACCAATGGTCAAAACGTCAAAAAGATCCTTCTAAGTGATTCTTAATACTATTTACAGAGGTGGCTTTCCCCACCTCTGTTTTTGTATCATAATTGTGCAGCCCGTGCACGATTTGACCCCATTTTTGTGCACGGCCCCGGCAAAATCGCTACCCCGTGCACGTTTTACCACCATTTTCGTGCACGGGGTGTGATAGCTGCTATTCAAATAAATGTGTATCTTTGAAAATCAGATGCATGCATTATTTGCTATGATTAGATTGATATCATATTTGTGTGCCGCCTTAAGTATTGTATTATTCAATAGCTGTAACAAACCCCGCATTGTCCCAATCCCGGGGACGAACTTTTCTATTCAGTTAGACCCTGACGGCAAAGGGAATAGTGCGTACTTCTACTTTAATGATAAACATTCAGTTGACACAATAAGTTGGTCTTCTTTTCGGGCCTTGCGGGAGGGAGGAATATATATATATGTTCTAGATGATGACCATTGGATAGTGCTTGAAAACTACGAAATCAAAGACAAAACAATGAAATATACGGAAAGAAATGTTTCGATTGATTGGAGGGACAGATTATGGGGGAATGAATTCTTGCACCATGATGCCATTGATTATTATGGTTATATTCTCCCGTATTTGACAGATAGTGATTTGCCGTTCAAGACAATAATCAGTTTAGATATAAACACAATTTGGGTTCAATCAAGTTACGATACCTTACCTTATTTATTGTATGACAAGCGTTTGATAAAACGCATAGACAATCGTTTATATAACCGGAAGGATCTTCAGCAACAGCTTAAAGATGACCGGTTAGGAATGACGTTTGAGTTATATATGGATAATCAGTATCACTATCTGTTAGTAAAAGATTCATGTGGGACTGTGAAAGATGAGTTTAAATGGATATTTAGCCCAGCCCCACTATTTATTAAATACAATGATGGCATTTATTTCATCGAATCCCGTTCATTAACCGAGCGCCATCCTGCTTTCATGGAACACTGTGGGCAATCATCAGTTAAATATGTCCCCAATTATAAGTGGTCCTGGGACGATGACGGTTTGTGCCCTGGGGTGCAGAATAAAGATTGCATTGGGCTTATTATTGAGACAAACCGTTTTCACAGAATGGTCAGATAGCCGTACCTAATAAAGCAATGGCTTATGATTTAACGCTGTTTTCCCAAACAATTATAATTCATAAGATGAAGGTCTTGTAGAGCCGTGCATTATAATTCAAGGTGGGAAAGAACTGTTTTCAATCTCAATAAAAGAGATTCGCGGAAATCACAAAAGGGTACTATACAAATAATGAGGCCTACTCAATTGAGTAGGCCTCGTTTTGTCTCCACGCGCTATTAGAGATTGGCGTTCTCCTTGGTCCAGTCTGCTACTGCAGGGACAATGTTGAGGGAGATAATCTCATCACGCATCTTTACAAGGTGCTCATAGGAAGCGTCCAGTGCGGCCATTTCCTCTGCGGTGCCCTGAGGAGCGGTGAAGTGGCAGCCGGTAGCGTCAATGACGGTAGGCATAGCCATCATCACGTTCTTGTACTTGCCCTCGTTCACATAGGTGCCGGCAGGCCAGCAGAACTTGTCTCCGCCCATAGCGGCTTCAATCATCTTCACAGCCTGGTATGCAGGGCTCTGGAAGGAGCTGCGGCCACGGAGCTTGATGATGTTGGAGCCGCCCTGGATGGTGTTGTGCTTAATCTCTGCAAAACGCTCAGCAGAAAGACCCATTTCTGCAAGGGGCTTGCCGTCAATCTTAACCTGTGAAGCGAACACTGCCATGGCCTCACCGTGACCACCATAGGTGTGGGCGCCGGTAACCTTGTACTGAGGAACACCGAATTCCTGTGCAAGGGCTTCCTGCAGACGGGTGCTGTCAAGGGCTGCAAGAGAGGTGAGCTGTGAAGGCTTGAGGCCGGAGTGGATAAGGGCTGTGAGAGCGGTGACATCGGCCGGGTTGAAGATAACAACCACAAACTTGGCGTCCGGGCAGTACTTCTTGATGTTGTCTCCAAATTCAGCGGCAATCTGGCAGTTGCCCTTGAGGAGGTCCTCACGGGTCATGCCTTCCTTGCGGGGTGCTCCGCCGGAGGAGATGATGTACTTTGCATCCTTGAAAGCCTCTTCCGGGTTGATGGTGGCGGTGAAGTTCACGCCCTCAAATGCGCAGTGGTCCATCTCTGCCAGAACACCCTTGAGACCGGGCTCAAAAATGTCATAAAGGCAAATGTTGGATGAAAGGCCGAGGCATGCGGCGGTCTGGGCCATGTTGGAGCCGATCATTCCGGCAGCACCTACGATAAGGAGTTTTTCGTCAGTGAGAAATTTCATGATTTTTATAGTTTTTGTTGCTTTATTTCAAATGCAACCACAAAGATACAAAAAAATGATTATCTTTGTGCCCGTAATTTGTAACAACTAACATGGAGCCTCCCAGTCAGGTCAAATCTAATCAGTTAACGGGCGTCGGTTCAGACGACCCTCTGTCGCGATTTATCACCTTATAGAATTGGAACCCGGAGCCAGTGCGGCCCCCGGGCGGTTTTATGTTGCTTGTTCAAACAACTTTGTAATGGGACTATATTTAAAGAAGAAATTAGACAACGAGGCCACAATTGGTGTGTGGCAGGTTACAGAATCTGAACAGGAGCTCATTCAGCTGAGCGCCACCCCCACGGACGAGATGGAAGAAATCTCGTTCATCAAGAGTGAATCACTCCGCAAGCAGCGCCTTGCCGTAAGGGCTCTGCTCAACACCCTTTTTGAGGAAAAGGTATATCTCAGCCACCACGACAATGGCAAGCCCTACCTTGAAAACAACCCCACAAACATTTCCATAACCCATACAGAGAAGTATGTTGCGGTCATCCTTCATGAAGATCAGGACTGCGGCATAGACGTAGAGTCCCTGGACCGGGATTTCTCGGCCGTAGAGAAAAAGGCCCTCTCAGAGGATGAGATAGAGGATCTTGCCGATGAAAAGCGCAATGAGCAGCTGGCCATCTACTGGTGCGCCAAGGAGGCCGTGTTCAAACTCCTGAGCCGCTACAGCGTAGACTTTGCAGAGCAGATAGAGATAGACCGCTTCCGCCCCCGCGGAGAGGGAGAGCTGGAAGCTACCTTCATTGACAAGGACGGAGACGAGCAGGAATTTGACCTTGAATACATGACCTTTGACCGCCACGTCCTGGTGTGGGTGGTAGAGGACTAGTCTTTACATCCCCGTATTATACATTATAAAGGAATAGATATCCGCCTGCTCCTCAAGGACCTTGGCCAGGGGTTTGCCGCCGCCGTGTCCTGCCTTTGAGTCTATGCGGATGAGCTGGGGCTTGTCACCGGCATTGCATTCCTGCAACGTTGCAGCAAACTTGAAGGAGTGAGCGGGGACCACGCGGTCGTCGTGGTCTGCCGTAGTTACAAGCGTAGCGGGGTATGAGACTCCTGGCTTGAGGTTGTGCAGCGGTGAGTAGCCGTAAAGGTATTTGAACATTTCCTCAGAATCCTCTGACGTGCCGTAATCCGGGGCCCAGTTCCAGCCAATTGTGAACTTGTGGTAGCGGAGCATATCCATTACGCCAACTTCCGGCACAGCTACTGCATACAGATCCGGCCTCTGCGTCATGCAAGCGCCAACCAGCAGTCCGCCGTTGGAACCGCCAACTATGGCAAGCTTTGACGGTGATGTGTAGCCGTTTGCTATGAGCCATTCGGCCGCAGCTATAAAGTCGTCAAAAACGTTCTGCTTGTTCAGCTTTGTTCCGGCAAGATGCCAGGCCTCTCCGTATTCTCCGCCGCCGCGCAGGTTTACCTGTGCATAGATGCCTCCGGCCTCAAGATAAGGTACGCGCATGGCGCTGAATGAAGGATACAGGGAGATGTCAAAGCCGCCGTAACCATAGAGATAAACCGGGTTGCTGCCGTCAAGTTCAATACCCTTCTTATAGGTAAGGAACATAGGTATAAGGGTACAGTCCTTTGAGGGGAAGAACACTTGCTTTGACTCAAATCCGGACATATCAAAAGCAGTCTTGGGCTGCTTGTAAACAACACTCTCTCCGGTTTCTATGTTCCATGAATATATGGTTCCGGGAGTGGTGAAGCTGGAATAGGAATAGTAGCACCAGGGCTCGTGAATCTTGGAAACGAATGAAGCGCTTCCAACACCGGGAAGATGCAGTTCCTCTACGCGACGGCCGTCTGTGCGGTCATACAGATATGCGTGTGTGGATGCGTCCTGGGAATATTCGGCAATAATGAAATCTTCCGTGATAAAGGTGACGCCGTCAAGCACTGAGGCCTCTTCCTTAATCACATCTTTCCATACGCGCGGATTGGCAAGGGTGGTCACAACCAGTTTGTTCATGGGTGCGCCAAGGTTTGTGAAAAGGTATATCTTGTCACCGTCTGTCTGTACCGGGTAGCAGGAGTTCTTCATGTCCTTTGTGACCTGAACCCAGGGAGCATCGGCCTTGCTTAAATCCTTTACATAGAGGTTGTTGCCAACGTCGGCGCCATCCTCGTACAGGAAGGCCATGGTCTGCTCCTCGTTTACGCTGACCTGGTAGAAACGCAGAGGTTCGGCCTGATTTTCAAAGAATAGCGTGTCTTCTGCCTGGGGTGTGCCGATTTTATGGTACCAGATTCTGTGGCCCTCGTTCTTGCCGCTGTAGGCATGGTCCTCCGTGGGTTTGTCGTAGGCGCTGTAGTAGAAGCCGTCTCCGTGCCAGGCGGCCCCGGTGAATTTGGCCCATTCAATGTGGTCTTCCAGGAGCTGGCGGGTTGCCACGTCCATCAGGAAGATTTCCTCCCAGTCACTGCCGCTTCTGGAAATGGTGTAGGCCATATACTTGCCGTCAGGAGAGAAGTAGCATCCCTTTAGCGCTACGGTACCATCCTCGCTCAGAGTGTTGGGGTCCAGGAAAACTTCCGGCTCTGCGTCCGGAGAATCCATCTGGTACAGCACGCTCTGGTTCTGAAGGCCGTTGTTGCGGTATATATACCATTTGCCGCTTTTCTCCCTCCAGGGAGTGCCCACTTTTTCATAATTTGCAACCTCCTTGAGGCGGGCCAGTAGTTTTGCCCTGCCGGGGAGTTTCTTAAGGTAGTAGTCCGTTACCTTATTCTGGGCTTTGACCCATTCGGCTGTTTCTGCCGATGCGTCGTCTTCAAGCCAGCGGTAGGGATCTGCCACCTCTGTTCCAAAATATGTGTCTACAGTGTTGTCTTTGCGCGTCACAACTTGCTTTGGAGCGCAGGCGTCAAGTGCAATTGCAGCCATCAGGAAAAAGATAATGCGTTTCATGGGCATAAAGTTAATAAAAATTGCTGCACTTTTCAATAATATGTTTTGCGCGTGGAGACAAAATGCTCACTATCAACATGTTACGCAAAAGTGGGTGCCCGAAATCAGGTACCCACTTTTGTATAACTTACTATGTATCAAAAACTTACCTCCACGGCCAGGGGGGCAGAATGTTGCCCGGAACAGCCAACACGCTCCCCATTATCCCTATAAATAGGTATTGACCAGCGCCGGGGAACGCCGTACCTTTGCAGCTGGAATATGATACTAGCAGACCTTAAAACAGGAGAAAAGGCTGTGATTGTGCGCGTGCACGGTCACGGCAGTTTCCGTAAGCGCCTTATAGAGATGGGCTTCATCAAGGGGAAGGAGGTAAAGGTAGTTCTCAATGCCCCCCTTAAGGACCCCATTGAATATGAAATCATAGGTTATAAAGTTTCTCTCCGGAGAGAGGAGGCACGCCTTATAGATGTTGTTACAGAGGAAGAAGCCCGCCAGGCGCTCACCACAGATGAGCATCTGCAGGGCATCCCCGCAAGCCTGGATGACGCTCTGGTGCATGTTACAGAGGAACGTCACCACTCAATAAGGGTTGCCCTGGTTGGCAATCCCAATTGCGGAAAGACCTCGCTGTTCAACGTGGCGTCCGGCGGTCATGAGCATGTTGGAAACTATTCCGGTGTCACGGTAGATGCCAAGGAAGGGCATTTCAAGTTTCGGGATTATGAAATAACCCTTGTGGATCTGCCGGGCACTTATTCCCTCAGCGCCTACTCTCCGGAAGAACTTTATGTCCGTAAAAATTTGCTGGAGAATGTTCCGGATGTAGTGGTAAACGTTGTAGATGCGTCCAATATTGAACGTAACCTCTACCTTACCACACAGCTGATAGACATGAATCTGCGCGTTGTATTAGCGCTTAACATGTATGATGAGCTGGAACACAAGGGTGACGTCCTGGATACAAAACAACTTGGCTGGCTACTTGGTATGCCGGTCTGCCCCACCGTTTCACGTGACGGCCGCGGAATTCCCGAACTGTTTGAAACCGTAATAAAAATCTATGAAGGCGCAGACAGCCGTCTGGCCCGTCATATCCACATCAATCACGGCACAGAGATAGAGCGCAGCATTAAACATGTTCAGCCCTACATTGCATACAATGAGGAACTCAAGGCAACTTATTCTACCCGTTACCTGACAATCAAATATCTTGAGGGGGACAAGGAAGTTGAAAAACTTCTTGAAACCAAGCCCAACATCCAAGACATACGTGACGCGCGCGCTGACGAGTCTTCCCGTATCAGAGGCCTTATGGATTGCTCAATAGAGAGCGCTATTGTTGACGCAAAGTATGCCTTCATCCAGGGAGCACTTGCTGAGACATACCAGCGTTATCAGGAAGAAAAGCCAAGGCGTACTCTTACGGACAAGCTGGACGCCATTATCACATCCAAGTGGCTGGCTTTCCCAATATTCATAGCCCTTTTGTGGTTCATTTTCTGGGCAACCTTCACAATAGGCCAGTATCCCATGGACTGGATTGAGGCCGGAGTAGCATGGCTGGGAGGAGTAGTGGGCTCCTTTATGGCCGATGGATGGTTCAAGGATTTGATAGTGGACGGCGTGATAGCCGGCTGCGGCAGTGTGCTGGTGTTCCTCCCCAACATCATGATCCTGTATTTCTTCCTGTCAATCATGGAAGACAGCGGCTATATGGCCCGTGCTGCGTTCATTGTGGACAAGATGATGCACCGAATCGGCCTTCACGGAAAGAGTTTCATCCCCATGGTAATGGGCTTTGGCTGCAATGTGCCGGCCATCATGGCAACCCGCGCAATAGAAAGCCGGAAATCCCGCCTCATTACAATGGCAATCATTCCATTCATGTCCTGTGCGGGCCGTCTTCCCATCTTTGTGCTGTTTGCCGGCGCCTTCTTCCCGGAGAGTCCGGCCACAGCGCTGCTGGGTATATATCTTCTTGGCATAGTGATGGCCATCTTCAGCGCGCTTATTATGGGCCGATTTGTCAAGGACGACGACCTCCCGTTTGTGATGGAACTGCCCCCGTACCGCATGCCCACGTGGAAGGCTACATGGCGCCATACCTGGGAAAAGGGAAAGCAGTATCTGGAGAAGATGGCCACCACAATTCTGCTGTTCTCCATTGCCCTGTGGTTCCTGGGATACTTCCCCCGTCAGGACAATTCATACATAGGTATGGTTGGAAAGACCATAGAACCGGCAATGGAACCGCTGGGATTCAACAGCAAGATGGACGTAGGCCTTCTTGCCGGCATAGGTGCCAAGGAACTTGTGATAAGCACTTTGGGCGTCATGTATGCCCAGGAAGGAGTTGAAGGGGCCGATGAAGGAGACACAGTGCTCCAGGGAGCCCTCAAGGCTACCGTGCCCGTTGCAGCAGCCCTTGCATATATGGTGTTTGTGCTGCTCTACTTCCCCTGCATAGCCACCTTTGTGGCAATCAAGAATGAGACCGGGTCCTGGCGCTGGGCTATCCTGCTGTGCCTGTACACAATTGTGGTTGCCTGGCTCTGCGCTTATGTCGCCTATCGTATAGGCATGCTTTTCTGGCCGATATAATGACCATTGCATTTAAAAAATGACTATCTTTGCGTGATTTTATTCATGCAGGATTTATGAAAAAACTCTTAGTTATTGCAGCGGCTCTCTTTGTAGGCCTGCAGGCAAACGCACAGCTTATTTTCAACGGCGGATATCTCCACCAGACGGAATCCACCGCTATAACGGAAAAAGATGCTTCTAACCAGGATGTCACCATAAACGGAACAGACCTTCTGGATGGCTTCTTTGCCGGTGCAAAGTACAGGATAAGCCTGGACGGAATCACTCCGGGCCTCAGCCTTGCTCCTGGCGCCAACGTGTCATTCCTCTTCGGCCGCCACAAAGCCCTGGATGAAAAGGATATCATGGACGACAAGGCCCGCATGAACCAGATAGCCCTCAATATTCCCCTCCACGTCCAGTATGTTTATGAGTTCACCTCTGATTTCAAGCTTGAGGCATGGGCAGGCCCCACTTTCCAGCTTGGACTGTTTGACAGGGTGGCGGATTCTGAAGATAATCCCACAATCCTTTTTGACAGGTATAAGACGGTAAATCTCACCGGCACCTTTGGTGATGTTATCGGCCCCATTCTCAGCGCCAATTATCGCTCACAGGATGCCCTTAACAGGTTTAACTTTTTCCTGGGCGCAGGCGTGGGCTTTGAGATTGCAGAGCTCATCCACATAAACGTAGGCTACGATTTTGGCCTGCTCAACCTTTCCACCGCAAACAATTGTAAAATCACCCGCGGCCTCCTCAGGGTTGGCGTGGGCTACAACTTTTAAATAGACCATGAAAAAACTATTCACAATTATTCTTGGCGCAGCTCTTATGCTGTGCGGAACAAAGGCTTTTGCACAGCTTTCAGTTGGCGCAGGCTGGCTCAATTCAACAGAAATTACCAAGTATACCAGCGGTGACCCGGACAAAGACAACTTTAACGGTTTATACATCGGCGGTCAGTACAACCTTGAGATTGTGGGCAATTTTGGTGTAGCTCCCGGTCTTTACATGTCGGCCCTTTTTGGAAATTACATGGCACAGGGTACCAACATTGGTATAACCGGTACCGTCAGGGCTCAATACAGGGAAATTGCCATTAACGTTCCTGTGAATCTGAATTATTCCCTGGAGCTTGGCCGTGATTTCAATCTCATCTTCTATGCCGGTCCTGTTTTCCAGGTTGGCGCAGTAAGTAAATCCTCCGTTGAAGTCAGCGCCGGCGGCCTTGGAATTTTTGCCACTACCGGAAAGTATACCCTTAACAACTACTCCGGCAAATGGAAGGCATCTGACGGAAAGGAATATAATGACCCTGACGGTCCCAACCGTAATCTTTTCAACATCTACCTTGGCGGCGGTATAGGCTTCCAGGCCGGAGACTTCCAGGTAATTGTGGGTTATGACCACAGCCTGCTCAACATCTCCAAGATCAGCAATGAGAATATGTCCCGCTCTCAGATTAAACTTGGTCTTGGACTGGCATTCTAGTACAGGCGCGTGAAAAGACTTACAAGCATTATTTCAATACTGGTTTGCGTGGTTACGGCCGCGCAAACCAGAACTTATTCTGACAATGCCTCCAAGACCTTCATCATAGGTCTTGAAGACTATTTTTACGGAGAACACGGCAGCCTGGAAGTAAACGGCAGCAGTGTTTCTTTAAATAACGGTATGGTGTCCGCCGGGAGCGCCGTATTGGAAGATGGGGCCCGGGACTGCGTTATCGGCGCCCATGATTTTACCGGAAACAAGGCACCGGAGCTGGTGGTTGCACGGCGTACGGATGGCAAGGTGACGGCCAATGTCTATACGTTAAATGACGGCAAGTGGCTCAAGATTGGCCGTGTAGGCGCAGCCGGTGCGGCAGAAATCCGCGTATTCCGTCAGGTTATTTCTATCCGAAGCGGAGAGGCCCTTTATTCCTGGACCTGGCACGGGTCCGCCTTTGACTTTAAATCCTCTGACGGCTCAGCGGAGCCCGTTCTCTGAGAAAACTCGCAGCCGCAGTACAGCTGGTTGTAAAAATTCTGTTCCTTTATTATCTGGTTACGGCGCTCCTGAAGACCGCCCTTACGCCAGTTTTGCGGCCACCATGTAACCCCTGAAACCTGTGAGCATGCCCAGAATCCGGCCTGATTCACCTGGTCAAGGCTCTTCCATCTGGAAGATGCCAGGGTTGTAGTAAGAACATCAAAACCATTGTCCTGGGCATACTGTGCGGCACGTAACAACCTGAATTTGAAGCATTCCAGGCAGCGGAGACCGCGTTCCGGTTCTGTCTCCAAACCCTGGGCGCAGCACAGCCAGCCGTCATGGTCATACTGGTCTTCAACTATCTCCACTCCCCAGGTCTTGGCGTAACGGATACACTCGTTGAGGCGGAGGTCATACTCCCCGCGCGGATAGATGTTGGAATTGGAATAGAAAATGACCGGTTTTGCGCCATTGTTCACAAGATATTCCACAATGGCGCCGGAGCATGGTGCGCAACAGGCATGGAGAAGAATCTTTTGATTTTTCACACTGCAAAATTAATTATTTTTTCTAATTTTGCGTGTTTAGAATCAATCAGTCCATGGACTACAGTAAGTACATCAAATTCTATCCGGATTTTCCCATCAAGGGAGTAAATTTCGTTGACATCATCCCCTTCTTACAGGACAAGGAACTGTTCAGAAATCTGACCAAAGACCTTGCCTCAATGTGCTCTGCTCCAAACGTGGCCGCCCCAGAGGCGCGCGGTTTCCTGTTTTCGGCCTCAATGCTTTACGCCTCCGGCAGCGGCATAGAGAACGTAATTCCGCTGAGAAAAAAAGGCAAACTTCCTTTCTCTGAGGGAGACCTTATCCAGGTGGAGATAATGAAAGAGTACGGTCCGGACCATGTGTACTTCCGCCGCTCGGACCTTGCCGCATCAAAGCCGGTAGGGGACACAATAGAAATTACCTTCTTTGACGACATCCTGGCAACAGGCGGCACCGCAAAGGGCCTGGCCCTTGGCCTGAACGCCCAAAAAGTCACCATTGACGGCAAGGAATACAACGTCAAGGTGAAAGACTTCGTTTTCCTGGTAGAGATAGATGACCTTCCCGGCCGCTCAAAACTGGAAGGCATAGCTCCAGTCAAGTCCCTCATTCACGTTACAGAAGGATGAGCCTGAAAGATCGCATAATGCAGGAGGGCGTCACTTTTGACGACGTTCTCCTTGTCCCGGCTTATTCGGAGGTTCTCCCGCGGGAGGTCTCCCTCAAAGGCCGATTCTCCAGAAACGTTTCCCTGGACATTCCCTTCGCATCGGCCGCAATGGATACGGTCACTGAAGGGCCGATGGCCGCGGCAATGGCTCAAAAGGGCGGAATAGGCGTCATTCACAAAAATATGTCGGCCCAGAGGCAGGCTCAAGAAGTTGCCTACGTCAAGGCGCAGGGCCTTAAGGTTGCCGCCGGCGTTGGCATCACGGCCGATGTCCTTGACCGCGTGAAGGCGCTTGTGGAGGCTGGCGTAGACGCTGTGGTCCTGGATTCGGCGCACGGCCATTCCAAGGGCGTCATGGATGCCCTCAAGGCCGTTAAGAAGGCTTTCCCTCAGCTTGACGTGGTGGTTGGCAACATTGCCACAGCCGCCGCAGCCAAAGATCTTATAGCTGCCGGCGCAGACGGGCTCAAGGTTGGAATCGGCCCCGGTTCCATCTGCACAACTCGCATAGTGGCGGGCGTCGGAATGCCCCAGCTAACCGCTATTGCCGATGTTGCAGAGGTCGCTGGAGACGTCCCTGTAATTGCCGACGGCGGCCTCCGCTATTCCGGAGACGTGGTCAAAGCCCTTGCCGCCGGCGCCTCCTGCGTGATGTGCGGCAGCATGTTTGCCGGCACGGACGAGGCCCCCGGAGACGTTGTGGAAGTTGACGGCGTAAAGATGAAGGGATACCGCGGCATGGGCTCAATAGACGCCATGGAGGCCGGCAGCGCGGACCGTTATTTCCAGAAAGGCGCCAAAAAACTGGTCCCGGAGGGCGTTGTAGCCCGCGTCCCGTACAAGGGCTCCGTGGCCGATGTCCTTTTCCAGCTGGAGGGCGGCCTCCGCAGCGGTATGGGCTACTGCGGCGCCCCGGACCTGAAGGCCCTTCACCAGGCCCGCTTCGTAAAGATTTCCCCCGCCACCGTAAAGGAGAACCACCCCCACGACGTGGCCATTGCCAAGAAAGCGCCAAATTACTAGTGCGCAACTCAGTAAGTTATGAACGCAAAATACGTATTTATCACCGGCGGCGTAGTGTCATCGCTGGGAAAAGGAATAATTGCGGCCTCGCTTGCAAAACTGCTGCAGGCGCGCGGTCTCAGAGTCACAATACAAAAGTTTGATCCGTATATCAACATTGACCCCGGAACGCTGAATCCTTATGAGCACGGGGAGTGTTATGTGACAGATGACGGCGCGGAGACAGACCTTGACCTGGGCCACTACGAGCGTTTCCTTGGCGTTCCCACCTCACAGGCCAACAACGTGACAACCGGAAGGGTTTACTATACCGTAATTACCCGTGAGCGTGAAGGCGCCTACCTTGGCAAGACCGTCCAGATTGTTCCGCATATCACGGATGAAATCAAGCGCAGGATGCTGCTTCTTGGCCAGACCGGTAATTACGACGTCATTATCACGGAGGTTGGTGGCACAGTAGGCGATATGGAGAGCCAGCCTTTTGTAGAAGCCATGCGTCAGTTGCAATGGGAACTTCCGGAAGGGGACTGCATGTGTATTCACCTTACTCTGGTTCCATACCTCAGTGCAGCAAAGGAAATCAAGACAAAGCCTACGCAGCATTCCGTGCAGCAGCTCCAGCACGCCGGAGTCATGCCGGACGTAATTGTATGCCGCACAGAACATCCCCTTGGTCCTGAGCTTCGCCGCAAGATTGCTCTGTTCTGCAACGTTAAACCTGGTCATGTGATAGAGAGCCAGGATGCGTGGAGTATATATCAGGTGCCTCTGAACATGCATGCAGAGCATTTGGATGACCTTGTCATAAGTCAGCTTGGAATAGAGAATACCTGTCAGCCGGACCTTGGCCGATGGAAGCAGTTCCTGGAGAATCTCCAAAACCCGTCAAGGGAGGTAAATATCGGCCTTGTGGGTAAATATGTGGCACTTCAGGATGCCTACAAATCCATCCAGGAGGCATTTGTCCATGCCGGCGCCGCCTGCCATTGCAAGGTAAAGGTGCATCTTTTCCTGAGCGATGACATAACGGCCGATAACGTGGCCGACAAGCTTTCAGGCATGGACGGCGTCCTTGTTGCTCCGGGTTTTGGGGAGCGCGGCCTTGAGGGGAAAATCCAGGCTGTCAAGTACGTAAGGGAAAACGGTATCCCCTTCCTTGGAATCTGCCTTGGCATGCAGATGAGCGTGGTGGAATATGCCCGCAACGTAATAGGCTGGGCCGATGCCTCCTCAACAGAGCTTAATCCATCAACCACCCACCCTGTGATTGACCTGATGGAAGAGCAAAAGACCACCACCCTTAAAGGTGGCACAATGCGTCTTGGTGCCTATGAGTGCAGGCTTTCGCCGGGTTCCCTGGCTGCCGGAATATACGGGACAGAGAATATCCGGGAGCGGCATAGGCACCGCTATGAGTTCAACGGCAACTATGCGGCCCATTTTGCCGCCGCCGGCCTTGTGGCCTCCGGGGCCAATCCGTCCACCGGCTTGGTGGAAGTTGTTGAGCTTCCTTCTCACCCCTTCTTTATAGGTGTACAGTTCCATCCGGAATACAAGAGCACCCCGGAAAACCCTCATCCGCTGTTTGTGGCGCTTGTGAATGCTGCGCTAGAGAGAAAAAAGTAGTATCTTTGTTCATGGACAAGATTATCATACTGGACTTTGGCTCCCAGGTGACACAGCTTATAGGGCGGCGCCTGAGGGAACTGAACGTTTTCTGCGAGATATTTCCGTACAATAAGGTCCCGGCGCTTACGGCCGATGTGAAGGGTATCATCCTTTCCGGAAGTCCGTGCAGCGTAAGGGATGCAAATGCGCCAAAGGTGGAGATTCCCGGAGGCATTCCGGTGCTGGGGATATGCTACGGAGCGCAGTACCTGGCACATACCCGCGGCGGTAAAGTGGAGGCATCGGCCTCAAGGGAATACGGAAGGGCTATCCTTAGGAAAGTGGCGGAGTCACCTCTTCTCAAGGGCGTCGGCGCGGAAACTCAGGTATGGATGTCCCACGGGGATACTATCTCAAAACTGCCGGAAGGAGCATGCGTAATAGCTTCTACAGCCGATGTGGAAAATGCCGCTTATCAGTTTGCCGGAGAGCCCACCTACGCCGTCCAATTCCACCCGGAGGTTTATCACACCACTGAGGGCTCAAAGATACTTGCAAACTTTGCCTTGGACATCTGCGGCTGTAAGGGAGACTGGACTCCGGATTCATTCATTGAGACCACTGTGGCCTGTTTGAAGGCTCAGATCGGCAGTGATAAAGTGATACTTGGTCTGAGCGGCGGAGTGGATTCCACGGTTGCGGCCGTGCTGCTTAACAAGGCTGTGGGCCGGCAGCTTACCTGCATCTTTGTGAACAACGGCCTCCTGAGAAAGAACGAATACGCAGACGTCCTTGCCTCCTATAAAGACATGGGGCTCAACGTAATAGGGGCCGATGCCGCCGCAGATTTCCTGGCGGCCCTGAAAGGTGTCACTGAGCCGGAAGCCAAGCGCAAAGTTATCGGCCGGCTGTTTGTGGAGACCTTTGAGAAATACGCCCGTCAGATAGACGGCGCCCGCTATCTGGCACAGGGAACCATTTATCCGGATGTAATTGAATCGGCCGGTATCCCCGGTATTGCATCCAAAATCAAGAGCCACCACAACGTGGGAGGCCTGCCGGAAGATATGAAACTGAAGGTTGTGGAGCCGCTCAGGATGCTCTTTAAGGACGAGGTCCGCCGCGTCGGCCGCGCACTGGGCATCAAGGAAGAACTGATTAACCGCCACCCCTTCCCGGGGCCGTCGCTGGCAATTCGCATAATAGGGGAAGTGACAGAGGAAAAGCTCTCCGTCCTTAGGGAAGCCGACGATATATTCATCCGCGGTCTGCGCGCTTATGACTGCAGCGGCATGGGCTTCCCTTCGGCCTCAGAGCCGCGTGAGATGGCCGCAAATCTCTACGACGCCATCTGGCAGGCCGGCGTTATCCTTCTGCCGGTAAAGAGCGTGGGTGTAATGGGGGACGAGCGCACTTATGAGAACCCGGTGGCTTTACGCGCTGTAGTTTCTACGGACGCCATGACGGCCGACTGGTTCCCCTTCCCGTATGATTTCCTGAGGGATATTTCAAATGAGATTATCCGCAAGGTGCGCGGCGTAAACCGTGTGGTTTATGACATTTCCTCCAAACCTCCGGCAACAATTGAGTGGGAATAAGATTATGTATACTCTGGCTACCACATTACCCTTTATGGTGTGTCTTGTATGGACAGCCATACTTCTTGTGCAGATTAAGGAGGCAGACCGGGCTCACAGGGCCCTTGCCGTCTTTGGGGTGGCTGCAACACTTCTGTATTTCTGCCATTATCTGCATTTTAACGGAATGCAGTCCAGCTTTTCAGAGGCTCTTTACTACCTTTGCAACCTTTCTGTATACCCCTTGTTTGCCCTGTATGTGAAGTGTCTTACGGGCAAGGAGGCGCCCAGGCCAGTATATGTCCTTTGGTTCATTCCGGCTGTTGCCGTTTTTGTGAGTTCATTGTTTTTGGACCTTGGACTGCTGCCTCAATACCTTTTTGGCATTGTAAGCGTAGCTTCAAGCATAGTGGCAGCGCAGGAGCTTTTCCGTTTCCGCTCCAGTGTGAATAACTACTATTCCAATCCGGCCGGCAAGCGTCTTGACCCGCTGCTTATTCTTTTGGTTCTGCTTCTTGTTACGGCAATGTTCTCATTTACTGTTAATTTCCTTGGAAGAGATAACTTTACGGGCTCTGAACGGCTAATGATACCCGCTGTTGGCTTTTCCGTTCTTCTGTTTTTCATATTCTACTTTGGGGAAAAGACGGAACTTCCTGTGGAAGACGTCAGGGTAGAGAGTTCCAGCGAGACCGTGGATATGGGAGACGGTGCTTCCCGTGCCGCATTGATGGAAAAGATACGCATCCAGATGCAGGACCAGCAGCTGTTCCGTTCCAAGGGTCTTACAATCACTGAACTGGCAGAGGCGGTAGGGTCAAACAGGACTTATGTGTCCGTATGTATCAATCAGCTTGGAAAGCAATCTTTCTCTGACTATATCAACAGCTGGCGCATCCGATATGCCCGTCTTTTGATGGAGGAAAAGCCGCCGCTCCCGCTTTCTGAGGTGGCCGACAGGGCCGGTTTTCAGGACCGTGTCTCTTTTTACCGCAGCTTCAAGAAAGTGACCGGCATGAGCCCTTCAGAGTGGCTGGCAGCCAAAAAATAGCGTATCTTTTATGATTTGCAACAAGTTTTTTACAACCTGCAACGCGCGCAATTGCCTATACACGCGTGAGATGCTATCTTTGTGTTTGCGCTTTGCTAACCAAAAATATCACTGATTTATGAAAAAACTGTTGGTTCTTTCCTGCGTGGCGCTCCTTATGGCTTCATGTGGGGGTAACAACTCAAAGGAACTGTATGTTCCCAAGAACACCGTGGAGTTTGCCGGCAATGCATTTACATCCTTCAGCCTGGGCTCTGACGTAAAACTCTATACCTCACCCAATCCGGACGCTCCCAAGCAGTGGACCGTCCAGGCTGTGGTTCCCGTCCGTAAGGAGCTCAAGAGCAAGATAAGCAGCCTCAGCATCAATCTTACTCCTCTTGATGACCGCGGAATCCGCGTCAGGGACAACTTTGTACTTGAGGGAGAGGATCTTGATAACCTTGTTCCGGTATATAATTCGGCGGACAATATGGAGCGTACGGTGGTCTTCTCCGTAGCCCAGGGCGGTGTAAAGAAGTTTTTCAAGAAGAAAGAAGCAGAGGAACTTCTTGCAAAGACCAAGGGCGTGAGGATGGACTTCAACATTGGCAGCGGCAGCGTACCCGTTGCGGTTTCCGGTTCATCTTCCTCATCAGAAGAGTATCCCATGACTCTTGACGGTCTTTGCCGCAAATATGGAGTCTACGGTCTCCTGAGCCAGTATGACTACCATCTTCGCAATGACAATAAAAAGCGTGCAAAGCAGATTGAGGACCAGCTTTGGAACATTGAAAAGAGGGTGAAGAATGACTACAACGTTCCAGCCTGGCTCCGTGACCGTTTTGAGGACTACATTGAGGACAAGGAAGACGAGATTGAAGACCGTTACTAAGACTAACATTACCAATATGAAGAAACTTATCCTTGCTGCAGCGGCAGTTTTTGCTTTGGCAGCCTGCTCAACAGAGCCCGCAGAGGTTTACATTCCCAAAGGCCAGGTAGAATATGCCGGTAACGCTTTCACTTCCTTCAGCCTTGGCTCTGATGTAAAGATTTATACCTCTCAGAATCCGGACAATAAGTCCCAGTGGGTAATTCAGTGCGTTGTTCCCATTCGTAAGGAGACAGAAGATAAAATCCTTGATCTGTCAATTGACCTCATTCCCCTGGATGACAAGGGCCTGCGTGTACGTGACTCCTTTGTGCTTCACGGAGAGGACCTTTCCAGCATGGTGCCCGTCTATAATTCAGACAATTATGTGGAGCGTACAATTGTGTTCTCCGTCTCTGAGGCCGGACGCAAGAAGTATTTCAAGGCAAAGGAAGCAACAGAGCTGGTAAATAATGTCAGGGGAGTTCGTATGGACTTCAACGCAAGGGTAGAGGAAGCTCCGGCTCCCGCCCCCGTAGCTTATAATCCTGTAGACCCGGTATGCCGCAGGTTTGGCGTTTATACAAAACTTAATGAGTTTGACGCCGCCCTCAGGAGGAAGGACAAGAAGGGTGCACAGAATATAGAGAATGAACTCTGGAAGATTGAGAAGCAGGTTAAGGCCGACGGCTCAATTCACCAGGACACCCGTGATCGTTTTGTGAAGTACGTAGAGGACAAGCTGGATCAGATCAGGGACAAATATTGATTGAAAATAATAACTAACTTTAACACTTATTAAAAATGAAAAAAGTCATTCTTGTTGCCGTTATGGCACTTCTGAGCGCTAATCTGTTTGCTCAGGTATTTATTGGCGGATCGCTTGGTATCAATACTACAAGCAATGTAGACCGCGTCGTCAATGCCAACAACTCCACCTTTAATTTCACTCTTGCTCCCAACGTGGGCTTTAAGATTAATGACGATATGGCCGTTGGTGGAAGACTCACCTTCACCACCAGCTCAACTACCGCCGGAGCAGCTGTGACCCCTGGTCCTGTAACATTCGGCATCCAGCCTTACTTCCGTTACAGCCTTCTCTATTTTGGTAATTTTGCAATTGCCGGTGAGGCTAACTTTGGATTATCCTTCACAGGACAGACCAATACAATCACCGCTCCCGGAACTCCGGATATTATCAACAAGACAAGCTCAACACGCTTCTCCCTTGGTGTTACCCCTGTTCTGCTCTATGAGCTCAACAAGCACATCACCCTTGAGGCTAATCTGAACGTTCTTACCGTTGGTTTTGCTTCAGTTTCTACAAAGGCTACCACCCAGACGGCAGGTGCTACCACTACCACTCAGGATGACTCCCGTTCCAATTTCGTAACCGCAGCAAACGCCAATGACGTATTCGGTGGCGGTTGGGGTCTTATCACTGTTGGCTTCACCTATGCTTTCTAAATCTCGCGGCCCGTCATTCGGGCGTGGGGCTAAGTTCTTGAAACTTAGTTAATTACATAAAAGTGGGTACCTGTTTTCAGGTACCCACTTTTGCATAACTTGCTGTATGTCAGCATCTTGTCTCCACGGCGCCAGGCGGTAGCCATGGAGCATTAGCAGTACATTCCGCCGTTTACTGCTATCACCTGGCCGGTGACATAGGAAGAAAGGTCTGAGGCCAGATACAGTGCGGTGTTGGCTATCTCTTCTACGGTAGCGCCGCGCTTGAGGGGGATGAGTTTTATGAACTCGTCCTTGACAGCCTGGGGGAGAACTTCCGTCATCTCGGTGATAACGTAGCCGGGAGCTATGGCATTGGCACGGATGCCGCGGGGCCCCATTTCCTTTGCCACAGACTTTGCCATTGCAATGAGGCCGGCCTTTGATGCAGAATAGTTTACCTGGCCGGGATTACCGGTCTGTCCGGCTATGGATGCCATGTTTATAATACTGCCGCTCCTTTGACGTGCCATTATCGGCACTACGGCGTGAAGGAAGTTGAAGGCGCTTTTCATGTTGACGTCAATGACGGCGTCCCACTGAGCTTCGCTCATTCTCATTACAAGGCCGTCCTTGGTAATACCGGCGTTGTTCACAAGAATATCAATGCGGCCGAACTCCTTTTCTATCTGGGCCACAATGTCCTGTGTGGCATTAAAGTCTGCAGCGTTTGAGGCGTATGCCTTTACCTTTACGCCAAAGGCTTCAAGTTCCGCCACCGTCTCAAGGGCGGCTTCGTTTATCACAAGGTCTGTGAAAGCGATATCTGCTCCCTCTGAGGCGAATTTAAGGGCAATGGCCTTGCCAATGCCGCGGGCCGCTCCTGTAATGAGCGCCACTTTTGAGTTTAACAGTCCCATATTATTTTTTATGCTTTTCTAATGAATGTACAGCTGTTATGGCCAGTGAACCAAGCGCTCCGGCGGCAAGGGAGCCAAGAAGGACGGCAATCTTGCCTGCGTCCCTCAGATGCTGTGTCACTTCCGGTGTAATGTCCGGAGAGCCGAATGAAAGGGTATCCACAAAGATGGACATTGTGAAACCTATTCCGCCAAGGATAGCTACTGCAAAAAGCATCGGCCAGGAAGCCTTTGAAGGCATTTCACCAACCTTGAGCTTAATGGCTATCCATGACGCAAGGGTAATGCCGATGGGCTTTCCAAGGAGGAGCCCCAGGAAGATACCCATTCCCACGCCGCCAAGGACTGCATCCCACTGGAAGACGTTGAAATAGGAAATGTCCGTGATTTCCACGCCAGCGTTTGCTAGTGCAAAGATTGGCATGATGAGGAAGTTCACAATAGGGTTGAGCTTGTGCTCAAGGCGGTAGGAGGGCGGTATGGTTTTCTTGGTAAGGCTGCTCAAATGCCTCAGGTAGTGCCTCTGGGGCCCGTTTGGGAAGGCCTCCGACGTTACAACTTTTTCACTTTCAAGAAGGTCTGTGTACAGGATTTTTGCCCTGCGGTGGAACTTGGCCTTGTTGTAGCGGGCATCCATGGGGATGAGCATTGCTATCACAACACCTGTCATGGTGGCGTGGATGCCGCTGTAGTAGAACAGGAACCATACTATAATGGCCGGCACAAAGTAAAAACCTATTCGTTTTTCTCCAAGTTTCTTTTCAACAAAGACAAACATAATCACCAGGAGCGCCACTGCAAGCAGGGGAAGGTTTATGTTTCCGCCATAGAAGAAAGCTACCACAAGGATTGCTATGAGGTCATCGGCAATGGCAAGGGCCGTTAGGAAAACCTTCAGTGATACCGGAACCTTGTCTCCAAGGATGGAGAGGATGCCAACCGCAAAGGCTATGTCCGTGGCAGTGGGGATGCCCCAGCCGGATGCGGCCTCTGTTCCGTGGTTGATGACGGTGTAGATTACAGCGGGGGCCACTACGCCGCCAAAGGCCGCAATCACCGGAAGAATGGCTTTCTTGAAAGATGAAAGTTCTCCGCACACCACCTCACGTTTGATCTCCAGGCCCACGGTGAAGAAGAAGATAACCATCAGGATGTCGTTGATAAACTTCTCCATGGTCATCCCGCGGGGGAAATACCAGTCTACCACGCCGTCCGGTGAAGCCAGGTGCATGGTGAACTCCGTATGCAGGAAGTTATGATATATGTGCTTGGTAAACGGAAGGTTTGCCAGCAGCATGGCTATGGCAACGCACGTGAGCAGAATCACGCCGTTGGCCCAAGGCTGCTTTCTGAAGCTCTGCTGTGAAATCTTGAAGTTCCTGACTTCTTTGTTCCACCAGTGAATTGGAATAAGAGCCATAATTAATTACCGTACAAATATCGATGCTGTTCTTCAGTTAACTGGTCAATTGTGATGTTCCAGTCTGCAAGTTTGCGGCAGGCCACCTCATTGTCCACTTCCTTGGGGACATTGTTAAGCATTTGCGTAAGCTTGCCCCTGTTTTGGGCAAGGTATTGAGCGCTCAGAGCCTGGATGGCAAAGGACATGTCCATAATCTCGGCCGGATGTCCGTCTCCGGCGGCAAGGTTCACCAGGCGGCCTTCGGCAATGATGTAAATCCTTTTACCATTTTCAAGGGTGTAGGCCTCTATGTTATTGCGGGCAGGGGCATGGCTCACAGACATGGCTCTAAGCTTTGCCACAGCAACCTCTACGTCAAAGTGCCCGGCGTTGCAGCATATAGCGCCGTCCTTCATCTTGAGGAAGTGCTCAGGGCCGATTACATCGGCGCACCCGGTCACGGTTACAAAGATGTCTCCCAGCGGGGCGGCATCGGCCATTGTCATCACCTTGAAGCCGTCCATCACTGCCTCCATGGCCTTGATGGGATCCACTTCAGTGACGATTATATCGGCACCCATTCCCTTGGCGCGCATGGCTACGCCCTTGCCGCACCAGCCGTATCCGGCCACTACCACGGTTTTTCCGGCCACAATCAGGTTGGTTGTGCGGTTGATGCCGTCCCAGACGCTCTGGCCCGTGCCGTAGCGGTTGTCAAAAAGATGCTTGCAGTCTGCGTCGTTCACCAGCATCATGGGGAATTTCAGCAGGCCCGCCCCGTCCATGGCGCGAAGCCTGTGGATTCCGGTGGTGGTTTCCTCGCATCCGCCAATTACGCCAGGAAGGAGCTCCGGGAATTCATTGTGGATTGTGGTCACAAGGTCTCCGCCGTCGTCAATGATAATATTTGGCCCGGCCTCAAGTACTCTGCGGATGTCCTCCATGTACTCCGTTTCATTGCAGCCGTGGATGGCAAAGACGTTCAGCCCTTCATGAACCAGGGCCGCCGCAACGTCGTCCTGGGTGCTCAGGGGGTTGGAGCCGGTGATATACATATCCGCGCCGCCGGATGCAAGTACCTCGCACAGATGGGCAGTCTTTGCCTCAAGATGTACGCTCAGGGCTATTCTCAGTCCCTTGAAAGGCTGTGTTTTTATAAAGTCTTTCTGGATTCCGTCCAGCAGCGGCATGTGGGAGCGTACCCAGCTAAGTTTAAGCTCTCCGCTTTCCCACAGGTTTATATCTCTGATGTGACTTGACATATAAATAGAGTTAACCTGCAAAGTTAACAAAAATTCAGATACACTGCTTCTACGGCAGTGACTGCGGCTGTTTCCGTCCTAAGGCGGGACGCTCCAAAATGAACGGGGATATAGCCGGCCTCAATGGCCGCTGCCGCCTCTTCCTGTGAAAAATCTCCTTCCGGGCCGATAAGAACCGTAATTTCCCGCTCTTTGAAGTCCTTCAGCACCTCCATGATGCTCCGTCTTGGGTGAGTCTCATCCTCAAAGCAGTAGGCAATGAGTTTAAGGGGAGAAGGGTCCCTGCGGATGAAATCCTTAACGCTAACCGGTTCTGCAATCTCCGGAATGCGGGCTTTCAAGGACTGCTTTGTGGCAGACAGGGCAATGCGTGCCGCGCGGTCTGTCTTGTATACCTTGCGTTCAGAGCGTTCTCCTATCAGAGGCACAATCCTGTCAATACCCAGCTCTGTAGCTTTTTCCACAAACCACTCAAAGCGGTCATTGTTTTTGGTTGGACAGCAGCCCACAGTGAGGCTGTACGGGTGGCAGCCCCAGTTGCTTTCCTGGGATAGGATTCTGGCCTGGGCGCCCTTGGGGCTGTCCAGAATTAGGGAACAATGATAAAGAGTTCCCAGTCCGTCAATGATATCCACGGCGTCACCGGCCCTGTGCCTTAGTACCTTAACGCAGTGCTGGCTTTCTTCTGCATCCAGATAGCAGACGCCGCCCTCTACAGAATGTGCATAAAACAGTTCCATGCCGCAAAATTAACTAAAAAATCCCACCCCGTGCATGAAAAAGGGGTCAAAACATGCACGGGGTAGTGTTTTTCCGGGGGCCGTGCACAAAAACAGGGGTAAAACGTGCACGGGGTATGGATTTCACCTGGGCCGTGCACGAAAATGGGCCCAAAACGTGCACGGGGCCAGGAGTGAACTGTGAATCACTGAAAAATATTATATTTGCAGCAGAAGTACTTGAAACAGAAATGGTAACAAACATCAAGACATTCCGTGAGCTGAGTACGGAAGAGTTCTTCCGCATCTGTGAGGTGCGGGAAGAGGTCTTTGTACTGGAACAGAAGATTACACTCTGCGCAGAACTGGATCAGCAGGACCTTTATTCAACCCACATCACCATATCCGATGGCAGCCGCATTGTGGCCTATGCAAGGTGCTATGCAGAGGATGGGAGCGCCCATATCGGCCGGGTGCTTACAACAGTGCGCGGGAAAGGTTACGGGCAGGAGGTCATGACGGCTGCCATAGCCCACTGTCGGGAAGCCTTTGGCTGTAACCATATAGTTGTGCACGCGCAGGTGCAGGTTATCGGCTTCTATGAGAAACTGGGCTTCCATGTCACCTCTGACCTTTACGACGAGTGCGGCATCATGCACAGAACAATGGAGCTGGGATGACAATCAGGGCAGCATATATAAATGACCTTCTGGACATCATGAGAGTCCTTGAGGCAGCAAAGCAGATTATGCGCTCGTCCGGAAATGCCGGACAGTGGGTGAATGGTTACCCCTCAGATGATATTATACTGAATGACATAGAAAAAGGATACGGTTTTGTGGTAGAGACCGATAGGATTGTTGGCTACTTTGCCTTCATCCCTTATCCGGAACCAACTTACAGTTACATAGAGGGAGGCTCCTGGCTGAACGATGAGCCATACCACGTTGTACACAGGATAGGGAGTTACCCTGAAGTGCACGGAGTGTTCAAAGCCATCATGGACTGGTGTTTCTCACAGGACCGGAATATCCGAATAGACACACATAAAGACAACCATATAATGCAGCACTGCATCACAGAATATGGTTTTAACTATTGTGGAGTAATATATCTCATCTCCGGAGATTCCCGCCTTGCGTATCAAAAACTATCTATATGAAGACCGTGGCAGGTCCAGCGTCTTAGTGTCGCAGGTCTGTTATCGCACTGTTGCAGGTCTGCGTTTTTGGCGTCACCTGCGACGCAAATATGCCATACGGAACGTATAATGTCGCAAGTCGGACGATTTTTGCAGACCTGCGACGTTCTACTACCAGACCTGCGACAGAGATGGAAAGACGGAGTTGTGTAACTTTTCCCAGACGGGGTGGAGTGTAAGTAATTGATACACAGGGAATAATGAAATGTTTTCCCATTACCGGTGGTTCTTCGTCACTTTTGGTGCAATTTAGCCTGTTTTGGATAGTGACATTTTAAGCATTAGGAGTCGGTAGCCGGCTCTTCCGTACATCTGCCTTTTGATGGCTTTTAACTTGTTATTCAGCCCTT
>Ga0310786_10001690_pt1 | contig 35355 bp, 60 predicted proteins | sample AusTroGonzalo_MG_FD_203881 | JGI IMG/M metagenome (GOLD analysis project Ga0310786, IMG submission 203881) | Bovine rumen microbial communities from tropical cattle in Woodstock, Queensland, Australia - Gonzalo_03 (v2) (version 2) | ecosystem: Host-associated > Mammals > Digestive system >... | reverse complement strand
TCGCCGTCGTCGCATTCGTCCCATTGCCACCAATACATGCTATCGGCTGCGGCCTCTATAGCGTCGTTAAGATACGGATCTTGCGCCGCGTTATATGTTGTGGAATGCTCCAAAAACAGTACATACTTGCAAGTGGCGCAAGCGGGGCAATTATTGCAATGGATTTTCCCGTCAACGTCAAATCCAGGGATACCGCATGCGCAAAAATGGACATCTTCTCCGGCCGACTTAAGGCTCCAATAAAGCGCCGCGATTTCCTTTGCATGTCCGAAATTGAAAACCGTCTTGCCATTGTGAGAAATAAGCGATTTTACGATATTAGCATTTTCCAGGCCGTCAAAAATCGTCTCATAATCGCGAACTTTAGTATAGGTCCAAAAAATCACGGACGGGTTTTCGTGTGCAATACGGCGCCACATCATGCCGTAACCATGAGAAAAGAAATCTCCGGCTGCATGGATACGGACCGTCTTAATCCGGTCCGCAATGATTTGTGCCGAAATCGCATTGTACACAAATCCCATAAAGTGACGCGCAAGGATTGTATTTCGCATTAAGCTTGCGCGGACGTTGTCGAACACATAGCGGCCTGTTGTCGCATAGCAAGAGATTTCTCCAGTAAATGGATCTTTGCAAGTGCAAGAACATGTTCCGCGGACACCGCTTTCCGCGGAAATGTTAAGGCGGACGCGGCCGTCGCAAAAATCCTTAGCGCTTTCCAGGACGGCCGCGGAGAGCGGACCGCAAGCGAAAAACAAGCTATTTGTAGGTAGCGTCGAAAAATGATAGACGCCTTTTCCGATTTTTTTGTTACCGTTTTTAAGTAAAGGATTAATCAAACCAAAAGCCGGCGCGTTAATCTTTCCGTTTTTGTACTCAATCCCAAACCCCGCATAAATGTCCTTTTTCGTAGTTCTTGCCATTGTAGTAACCTCCTCTTGATTTTTCCGGCGGCTTGCGCTACAATGGCGGAAGCCTTTACCGGCTGCGGACCGTTCCTATCAGTTTTCCAGGCTTTCGGGAACGGTCTTTTTATTTAGTTTTCCTACCAAAAACAGTATAACATACCATAATATTATATGCAAGTACTTTCGGAAAAGTTTTTGGGATTTTTTTAAACTTTTTTCCGCGATCCGGCTCCGGCTGCCGCGCAAGCTGGATACAAAAAAAGACGACAGGATCGAAAAACGGCCCCGGACTCCCTATACCATAGTAAGTAACCAATTAATTAAGTAACTATACTATACGCCAGGTGACCCGGTCTCACCGCCGTAATTGTAAAGTAAACCGCGAAAAACTTTACAATTAGTAGCGCGGTCCAGGGTCTCCGGTCCCCCGCGCCGTGGAGTGGAGAAGACGGGATCTCCGGCTGCATTTATGCATTTTCTATACATTTCGGCCCCGCTTTTATGCAAGCGCTGGAAACGGAAAAACATCAACCACAATATATAGCGGTATAACATCCGGCTTACACACTATATATTGTATCCAGGCTCAACTATTCGCTAAAGTTTACATTCGCGAATAGTTGGCATTTTTAGCTTGCATGCAAAATATCCGCATGCAAATAGATGGCGCACAAATAGTTGGCATGCCAACTACCGGTGGGGGATAGCTTGCATGCAAACAATCCGCCGGTTACCCCCATAACCACCGAAAATATAAAAGGGTTAAAAGGGTAGTACTATAGTATGGGGGTTTGGGGTGGTTTTTTATGGTCTTCCGGGAGTCCTGCGGCAGGTACTGCGGGTGTTTCGGCCCTGGAAAATATTTCTCAAAAAGTACTTGCGCATAATGTGTATATATGATATGCTAATTGACGAAAGGAGGCGACAGCCTGATGTCAGAGAAGAAAAAATACATCCGCAAGTACACGGAAGCCCAGCGGGAGGACGCGCGTGAGCGTTCGCGCCGGTACTACGCGGAGCATGGGACTTCCACACAGATGCGGTACGCGGAGAAGACGGTCCAGCTCCACATGGTCTTTAATAAAGAGAAGGAGGGCGATCTGCTGTCGTTATACGAAGGCGGGAAGCCCACGGGTACGCGTACGAAGGAGCTGCTGCGCGAGCTGATGCGGCTGCGGGAGACCCAGGCCTTATGGAAGAAAGCGGCTAAGATCCTGACGGAGGACGCCGATGGCGAGTCAGAGAGTAAATAAGGAAGACCTTATCGTCGCGGCGAAGGTCTTTCGTGACCGCGGTGATTATGAGAAGGAGTTGGCCTGTTTAGTGAACTTATGGCGCGGGCGGTATCAGTCGGGAGTCTACGACATGATACGCGAGTTCCGCGCCTATCTCATGCGGCAGGTGAACCTTATGCCGGACGACCGTGAGCAGGTGCAGAAACTCATGGGCATCCTTCGTCGGGCGTACCTCTTGACCGCGAGGGAGAAGTTTGACGACTACATGATCTTCCTTGAGTGGGATCGCCCTGCGGAGAAGCGGTTTTGGCTCCCGCGCCGGAAGATCCTTTACGCCTTATGCCAGGACCTTGAGGATCTGTTCTACGGCAAGATCAAGTTCCTTGGCATCTCCCTTCCGCCGCGCGTCGGAAAATCGACTCTTGGAATCTTTTTCATGACGTGGGAGCTGGGCAACCGTCCCGATGTCGCTAGCCTTATGACGGGCCATAGCGACAAGCTCACGGACGGTTTTTATCGCGAGATCCTGAGCATCATCACGGACAATCAGACCTATGGTTGGTCGGAAGTCTTTCCTAATATAGATATAGTAGACACATCTGCGAAGAACGAAACCATCGACCTGGTGCGGCGGAAGCGGTTCCCGACGTTCACGGCGCGCTCCATCTCCGGCACTCTTACTGGTGCGGTCGAGGTGGGTGTCGGCGGGATCTTATACAGTGACGACCTTGTGGAAGACCTTGAGGAAGCGCTGAACCCGGAGCGTCTTGACGCGAAGTACCAAGCATATTTAAACCAGCTCAAAGACCGCAAGAAGGACGGTGCTTTGGAGTTGATGGTAGGGACGCGTTGGAACGTCTTCGACCCGCTTGGGCGCATAGAAGAGCAGTACCGCGGACGCCCGGACTACCGTTTCCGGGTCATCCCTGCGGTTGACAAGCGCGGCCGAAGCAATTTCGACTATCCGTATCAGCTTGGCTTTTCGACGCAGTACTATAAGGATATGAAAGCATCCATCGACGACGCCGAATGGCAAGCCAAGTACATGGGAGCGCCTTATATCCGGGAAGGGTTGCTGTTCCCTGCGGATTCCCTGCGGCGCTACTACCGGCTGCCGGAGGGCGATCCTGACGCTATATGGGCCATCTGTGACCCTGCGCAGGGCGGCGGCGACGATACGTTCCTTCCGGTGTTCTATCAGTTCGGCGAAGACCATTACCTTGTGGATTGCGTGCTTACGTCGGCCCTGCCGAATGTCGCGGATGAACTGTGCGCTGAAAAGCTGTGCAAGTGGAAGGTCCAGCAGTGCCAGTATGAAATAAACGCCGCCGGCGGGCGCACTGCGGATGCCGTAGCAGACAAGATCCGGGAGAAGGGCGGCCCTACGTCCATCACGAAGCGCCACACCCAAGCGAATAAGGAAACGAAGATCCTTGCGAACAGCACCTGGGTGAAGGATCACATCCTGTTTTTGGACGATTCACAGCTCAAGAAACGCCCCATGTACGCCGATATGCTCCGAAAGCTTACCTTATATACTATTACGGGGAAAAACAAGACCGACGACGTGCCTGACGGTCTTGCTCAGTACGCTTTATTCATAATTAACCGGCGCTCAAACGTAGCGACGCTTCAAAAACGGTTCTTCTGACCGGCAAAAATCCAAAAAATCCGAAAACAAAAAGACGGTTTCTGCCGTCTTCTTTCTTTTTTATCTATAAGCGCGTTCCCGCTTAATCTTATGATTACGAAAATTATTTTTAAGCGCGGCAGCCGGTCTACATCTATACATTTCTGCCTGATTCCTTGACTTTTACCGAACGCATGTTCTAATTTTTATTCCAAAGAGATACAAGATTTTATTGTAACTCAAATATTGTATGAGGTGAAGCGCGCCTATGCCGTCTACATCCGTCGAAAACGCCAACGCCGGTGCGGTCATCGTCCCGGAAATGCTCTGCGGACGCCGCAAAGTCTTTTCGTCCGTTGATTATCTCACCGAAGACAACATCGTTGAGATCGTCAACGAGGCAATCGGCTGGCACGGCATCAATATGAATGAGGAAGAGTACTTGTACTGGTATCGGCGCGGACTTCAGCCGATCCTCATGCGCACGAAGGAAGTCCGCCCGGAGATCAATCACAAGGTCGTAAACAACTGCTACGACGAAATCGTGACCTTCAAGAACGGATATTTCCTGCAAAGTCCGGCTTTCTGCGTATCCAGGAAGACCGACGAGGCCACGGTCGCAAAGGTCAACCGCCTGAACGACTATCTATATGTCGGCGGGAAGAGCAGGGCGGACAATCAGGTGGTCAACTGGTTCCATACGGTCGGTGTCGGCGTGATGTATGTCGAACCGTCCCGTGACGGCGACCGGGAGATCCCCTTCCGCGTCTACGCACTGGATCCACGTCAGGCATTCGTTGTTTACTCCACCCGCCCCGGAAACCGGCCCATCTTCGGCGTCAACATGGTTCAGGTCCAGAACCAGTACCACATCGACGTCTTCACCGATAAGCTGGTCTATCGTCTTTCCGGCGGCGCGACCGGCAGAACGGTCAACGCCTACCGTATCTTAGGGCTTCCTACCGCGATGAACATCATCAGCGTGGAGCCGAACGTCGTCGGCAAGATCCCGATGGTCGAATATGTCTACAACGAAAACCGCATGGCTGCGCCGGAGTGCGCCGTGTCGCTCATGGACGCCTACAACGACGTTGAGAGCAACCGGCTGGATTCCATCGAGCAGTTCGTGCAGTCCCTCATCGTCACCTACAACTGCGAATTTGAGGAAGGGACGAGCGCCAACAAGATCCGCCAGTACGGAATGGTCAATCTGAAGAGCAACGGCGAGAACAAAGCCGACATCAAGATCATGTCGGAGGTACTGAACCAGGATCAGACGCAGACGACGCTGGACAATCTGTACTCGCAGATCATGGACAAGTGCGGCGTTCCTTACAGTGATCGCACCGGCGGCGGGACATCCGACAACGGAAGCGCGGTCTACCTGAGGAACGGGTGGGGCGCTGCCGACACTGCTGCCCGGAACACGGAAGATCTTTTCTACGAATCCAACCGTTATTTCGACGAAATCGTGCTGGAGATTCTGCGCCGCCGGGTCGGCATGGATCTCGCCCTGGATGACTTTGAATTGAAGATAGAGCGCAATTCGATGTCGAATCTGCTTGTCCGCACCCAGGCAGCGCTGAACATGAAACAGCTTGGCCTCGCACCGCAGATCGCGCTTGAAAGAAGCGGCCTGTCTAACGACCCGCTGAAGGACATCGAACTGAGCAAAGACTACATCTTTGATATTTGGAATGCCGAGAAGGGCGGCGGGCTGAACTACGCCGAGCAGATGACGGATGACACCATAGATGACACCACCAACGACCGTACTGCGGACATCGCCGTTGAAGAAGGGGCAGAAGTATGAGCGAGGTCAGACCGGCCTTTGAACAGCCGTTCGACGAACTGAACAACCTGAAGGACTTTCTACTGGAAGTTCAGCCGTTCCTTCTTTCGACGGATGAAACGGAGCGTCAGGACGCCTTAGATGCCTTGTTCGAGGAGTTATGGGTGCTTTATGCGACCGCCTATTTGCAGGGCGTAAATGAGGCAAATACACAGCTACAGAGCAATTTTGAGGCCGATCCTGAACGGTTTACGGCGCAAGCACTAAGGCCAATCGCCGGTAAGACCTTCGTAGAACGGGTCGAGGAGTATGCCCCTGCCGGGGACATCGAGTCCATCTACCGGGTCGCCGACACGGACGCCCACCGGCTTTATGTGAACGGAGAAGTCGATGCCGCGATTGCAAGCGGGGCGACCACAAAGACGTGGCATACGATGGAAGATTTCCGCGTCAGGGACACCCACACTTACCTTGAGGGCGTGACGGTCGGCATCGAAGACTACTTTGCCACCTACGATGGTGACGAAGCACTGATGCCCGGGGATTTTACCCTCGCAGAAAACAACGTGAACTGCCGGTGTTGGCTGACATTCAACTATTAAGGCCCATCCGCCTTTAGTGATAACGGACAGGGAAGTCCTAAAAACGCAGACGGTCAGGGAAGACCGACCATAAAAAACGCAGAAGGGAGAACATCAAAATGGCAAAAATCGACACCACGAAGATTGAGGGCTTCGACGGAATGAGCGCAGAAGACAAGCTGAACGCGCTTCTTACCTACGAAATGCCCGACGCACCCACAGCGGAAGAGAACAGCAAGTTAAAGGCGTTGCTTTCCAAGTCCAACACCGAGGCCGCGAACTACAAGCGGCAGATGTTAGAGAAGGACGAAGCCCTGAAAGCGAAGATGACCGAGGCCGAGAAAGCCGAGGCCGAAAGGGCTGAACGTGACAAACAGATTCAGGAAGAGTTGTCCGCCTATAAGGCGAAAGAACGGCTTGCGACCTACGCCACCAAGCTGATGGCGAACGGGTTCGATGCCGAAGCCGCCGCGAAGATGGCGGCGGGACTGCCTGAGGGCGTGACGGACGATTACTTCTCAGCGCAGGGTGCTTTCCTCGCCTCGATGAAACAGACGATGGAATCCCAAGCACTAAACAAACAGCCGGGGCTGTCCACCGGGACACCCCCCAAACCAAAGGCCGACGCCGAACTTGCTGACGCAAGAAGGGCGGCTGGCCTCCCAACTTAATTTTATAAGGAGAAAAAGAACTATGTCTATTGCTCTTGCAGAACGGTATGAGCCGATTCTCGACGAGATCTATGCGTATGAGTCCCGCTCCGCGATTCTTGACGCCGCCAACAGCAACATCAAGTGGATTGGTGCCGACACCGTTAAGATTCCGAAGATGACCCTGAACGGTCTTGCTGACTATAGCCGTTCGTCCGGCTTCGTCGCCGGTGCGGAAACCCTGTCTTGGGAAACGATGCAGTTGACCAAGGATCGTGGCGTTTCCTTTACGATCGACGCTAAACGAGTTGCCTAACTGAAATGGCGTCGTTAAATCCCGGAATTAAGCGGGAAGGCTAAACCGAAAGGCAAGCTAATCCGAACCGAAGGCCGTAGGAACTGCGGTCAGGGGCAACGCATAGAGGGTGAAAAGATATAATCCCTCCACGAGGCCGGGACAACCAAACAGGTTGAAAAGATATGCTGAACTTGCGGGAAACCGTAAGAAGCAGGGGATAAAAAGCCTTTGCGATAACAAATTGATGGACGATGAGGAAACTCTTGGCACCGCGTTCGGACGCCTTGCGGGCGAGTTTGGTCGCGTGTATGAAGTGCCGGAGATCGACGCTTACAGATTTGCGACCTATGCTTCTGCAGTTACGCCGGTTAAGGCCGACATCACCGTTGGCACGACCGATGTTCCGGGCCTGATCGATGTGGGTACACAGGCGATGGACGAGGCCGAAGTCCCGTATGAGGGGCGTATCCTGTTCGTGTCGCCGAAGTGCTATGCGGGCCTGAAGGCGAAGATCACCCGCTACCTCGCCAACGACACCACGGTTGATAAGAACGTTGAAATGTACAACGATATGCGGGTCGTGATGGTTCCGCAGGTGCGCTTCAACACCCTCATCACCCTGAACGATGGTTCCCTTGACTTCGGTTATGAGCCGACTGCGGGTGGCTACAAGATCAACTTTATGATCGTCCATCCGAGTGCCGTTGCACAGCCCATCAAGCACCGTATTGCCAAGATCTTCACGCCGGAGCAGAACCTTCTGTCTGATGGTTACCGCGTGAACTTCCGCACCTATTACGACGCGTTCGTCCTCGACAACAAGGTCGACGGTATCTACTGCCACTGCGCGAATACCGCGAACGTCTAAGCAAAGGGGGGAACTGATATGGCGACCCTAATGAACTGGAAGTACACCAACGGCTTTAGCCCGAGCGAGTTCGTCACGTCCATCGAGATGTCGGATGACACCGCCCTGACCGATGAGCAGAAGGACATCTTTATCGACTTTACTTGCGCTGCGGCATCTAAGGTGCTGACGCTTGGCCTTGACGCCGGTCAGCACGCGATCCTCACGAACGTGGGCGGAACGAACGCCGTTACCGTGAAGAACATCGCGGGCGACACCGGCACGTCTGTGGCGGCGGGCAAGGTTGCGCTTGTCATCGGCGGGACTTCGACGGCAAACACCGCTGTCATCAAGGTTCTGAACTAAGGAGTAAGCTATGGCGAATCAGATCGTTATCGCCGGTGGTCAGGTCGGTTCGACCAACTGGATCAACACGGAAGTCGCCGACAACGAATACCCCGTGATGGGGTCGGGCATCAAAGCGGCTATTGACGCGGCGGGCGGCGGCGGCGACTTCGCCCCTATGGTTATTTCATTCGAGTGGGGCGAGGGCGACACTGGCACACCTGACAAGACTTGGGAAGAAATCGTCGAGGCCATTGGAAACGGCACAAGGCATTTTGCCCTTCAGAGTGCGGACACCTTCTACGGTTTCGCGCTGTGGCCCGAAGACGGCGACCCCGAAGCCGATTCCCTTATATGGAGCGGCGTGTTGGCGGCGTATGACAATGAGGATGGAACAGCGACGCTTGAATCCTTCTATATGGAGTATAGCCCTTATAGCGGATTTGGGCCGAGTTCCTCCCGAATCAATGTGACAACGGCGTCGCCGTAAGCCGCAGAAAGGAACAGTATGCAGAAACGTATCAAGGGCGGCACGGTCGTCGGATGGTTTGAGGTGTCGGAGCCGGTCGAAGTGAAAATCGACGAGCCGAAGACCGAAAAGCCGAAGAAGACCACCGCCAAGAAACGGGCCACAAAGGCCGCGAAGGAATAAGCACAAGCGAGGTCAGGGAAATGACAACGAACGAAAAGATTTTAGCTTTACGAACGCTACTTGGTGACGATTCGGCGAACTATACTGACGCCCAATTGACCACCTTCCTCGACCTCGCTAAAGCTGAGATCCTGAACTGGTACTACTGGGGCAAGATCCCGACAGACGTTACCGATGTCGCCGGTCAGCACGAACAGCTTCAACTGTATGCTGTCATCGCGGGCATCAACGGCAAAGGGACGGAGAACGAGTTGGCACGGACGGAGAACGGCATCAGCATCAGTTTTGCGCACCCGGACATGGTGGACTACATCAGATGCAACACCCGCCCACTGGCGAAACTGGAGTGGTGAGTATGCGGTCGGCAGAGTGCAATAAGCAGACTATCTACTACGCCTTGTTCACCGGCTATACGGACGCGGTGGACGACGATGGCTATAAGACCGGCGAGAAGACCAAGACCTACGCCGACCCGGTAGCGTTCAGAACCAACGTGTCTGCCGCCAAGGGGGCGACGTCGCAAGAACCGTTCGGCCTTGAGCAGAACTACTCACGGACGATGAACACTTGCGATATGAACTGCCCTATCGCGGTCGATACCCTTGTGTGGGTCGGAAGAACCCCTACTTCCGGCCCCCACAACTACCGCGTCAGCAGGGTAGCGCAGGGCCTGTTCAACATCGTGTACGCGCTTGAAGAGGTCAGCGTGAACGGCAGTCAGTGGACACCACCGACCCCGACACCTGACCCGGAGCCGGAGCCTGACCCGGACGAGGACGAGGATGGCACGCCGTAAGATTACCGTCACCCTGGACCCGTCGTCCATCGACAAAGCGATTCGCGAACTGAAAGCCGAAAAGAAGTGGCGCGAGGACAAGATCGCAGAACTGACGAAAGCGCTGGCAGAAATGGGCGCCGAAGAGACCGGCTACGACAGCCGCGTCAGCGTCAAGGAGACCGAAACAGGGGCGAAGATAATCGCCAGCGGCAAAGGAATCGCGTTCATCGAGTTCGGCGCCGGTGACACAGCGGTCTTCATGACCGACGTTGACGGCATCGACCTGGGGCCGGGAACCTGGTCCTCTTCAGAGCTTGGCAGCGGCGAGTACGCCCGGACCGGTAAGTGGCATTTCGGCGGCAAAGAGTACACGGAGATCCAACCGCAACGCGGGATGATGAAAGCCGAGGAAGCGATCCTCGCCCGCGTAAGGGAGATAGCAGAGAGGGTATTCAGAGATGGCTAACTATACATTCAACGCGGTATACACTGCGATCGAAACGGCGGCCTTGACCGTCGCGTCGGACGCCTACTGCTCTACACGATATGAGCCTATCCCGGATTCCTTCCCTGCTGTCTATGTGGAAGAAGTGAGCCGCGTCAGGACGCCGAGCGGAATCACTCTGAACTACACGGACGACCAAAACAGGGTCATCCACGAAGTTCAGGTATGGTCAAACCTTCAGAACGGTGCGCGGGCGCAAGCCTACGCCATCATGGACGCCATCACAGCGGCCTACAACGGACTGTACTTCCGGCTTACCACGATGTCCCCGATGCCGACCACCGACCGCTCGATCTATCGCCTAGTAGCACGCTTCACAAAACAAGTAACGGGGGGCGACACGCTCCCGGAAGGAGAGTAAATCATGAAATGTCCGTATTGCAGACATGAGATCCCGGACGGAGAGCTGGTCTGCCCGAGATGTTGGGCAGAGATCCCCAAGACAAACGACAACGCCGGAAAACCGGCATCCAATAAAAAAACAGCGAAATCCAAAAGAAAGACTACGGAGGGCTAAGTAAATGGCAACTGCTTACTCTACTGCCGGAATCCTCGTCAAGTACTGTGTAGGCGCGGCGGCGACCCGCCCGACCTCCAGCTACACCGAGATCCCCGGCGTCAAAACGATCCCTGCACTGGGAACTGACGTGAACGCGCTCCAGTGTACGCCTCTCAGCGAGATTTTCGCTCATCACTACGTAAACGGCCTCCGGGATTCGGGCGGCGCCCTGGGTCTGACGGTAAACGATTACGGAGCGATGCGCGACGCTTGGGCATCCTGTGTGTCCGCGTATGAGAACATGGCGTCCACCAGTGCTATGTACTGGGAGTTCACCGCACCGAACGGTTCCGGCATGGATTCCTTCTTCTTCAAGGGGAAACCGGTCGAGCTGGGATACGGTGGCGCAGATGTTGACAGTGTCCTTGAGAACACTTGCAACATCATGCCGGAAGGCGGCTTCACCTTCGCGTCCGCTTCCACCTAAGTACCACAAGAAAGCCCCCGCTCCCATATAGGGGCGGGGGCAAAAACCTATAAGAAAGGAAAAGAAGGAAATGGCAACGAAGGCCAAAAAGGAAGATGAGAACATTGTCAGCGGGGACGCCCTGTTCGGCGAGATCCCGATGGCAGACACCGAAGAAGAAACCAAGCAGCCGGAGTATTCTGACGCTCCTATCCGTCTGACGGATGGCAAAACCCACAAGGTCTACCATCTTGACTACGACCGCGACACGGTAATTATTGCCGAGCGCGCCGGTCTTGTGTGGGATGAACTGGCTCAGAAACCGGCTTTCACTATTACCCTGGCATGGTTCCTTGCCTTCCGCAAGAACCATCCGACCGTGACCGAACAAGATGCATCGCGTATGCTTGCAGACCTTGGGGGCATCACACCCGAGATCATCGGCAAACTGCGGCATCTGTATGACAACGCGCTGTCGGGCCTGATGAACCTGGAGGGTGAGCGAAAAAACGCGAAGATGACGGTAGAACTGTAACTCTGCCGTCAATAGTCCAACCGAAACCGCGGACCCTTGAATCGATTTTCAAAGAACTGTGTCCGTACTATCTCACCTACGGCATGACCTATGAGCAGTACTGGCACGGTGACACGATGATGGCGGCTGCCTACCGCGAAAAGTGGGAGATAGACCGGGACAACAGGAACGCGGAACTATGGTTGCAGGGCGCTTATGTGTATGACGCGTTCGGTGTGGTCCTTGGCAACGCGTTCAAAAAGAAGGGCGCAAAGCCCCTTAAGTACGCGGAACAGCCTTACCGCATTCGTCCGATGACGGAAGCGGAAAAGGAAGCCGAACGACAGAAAGAAATCGAACAGACCTACGCCTTTTTCGATTCGCTTGTAGCCGCCCAGGACGCGGCAAAGGAAAAGCTGAAAGATGGCAATCAAGATTGATGAACTAGAACTGGAAATTAAGCACTCCGGCGGCGACGCGGCATCCGACATCGACAAACTGACGGATGCGCTGAAGCGACTTAAGAGTGCGGCAGAAGGCATCCCGAAAGACGCTTTCACACAGGCGGCGAAGGCCATGTCCGATATGTCGAAGACCGCTTCCGGGATCGACGGCATCGCCAAAGTGACGAAGGTGTATTCCGAGGCCGGTAAAGCGGCGAAGGAATATGCCCGCGCGGTACAGACCGCATCACGCGCAAGCGGGAAGAACTTCTCGCAGGACGGCGCGGCATCCAAAGCCGATGATCCGATACTGAGCGGTGAAGCCGCGGAGAACCTGCAGGATGCCGCTGATGCGGCGGCGAAGTATACCGCGAACATCGGCAGTCTTGTGGGCGGGATGCGAAAAGTCGTGAACGTCGGCAAGGGCATGCTTTCCATCTTCGGTCATGCTACCATGTCTTCCCTGCGCCTTGGGAAGGAAGTCTTTGGAATCTTCCCGCCTTCCTTCATCAACAGAGCGAAGCGCGCTGCCGAGCTGATTCAAAAGTTTGGGGCAAAGGCGGCGCGTGTCGCTTCCATCAAGGCCATCAGAAAAGCCATTTCGTACATCACGAAGGGCGTGAAGGAGGGCATCGATTCCCTGTATCAGTGGTCGGCGACCTTCGGCGGCGTCTTCGCACGTTCGCTTGACAGCATCGCGTCCTCTTCTTCCTATCTGAAAGCGGTCCTTGGCACGACGTTCTCGCCGCTGATTAACGCTATTGCGCCGGTCGTGGAATATCTCACCGACCGCTTTGTGGATCTGCTCAACGTCATCCAGCAAGTATTTGCGGCGCTCACCGGCGCAAACTTTTGGACGAAAGCGACCCGCGGCACTGTGCAGTACGCTGATGCCCTTGGTGGGGCCGCAAAGGCCGCCAAGGAAATGAACGTCCAACTGATGAAGTTCGACGAAATCAACAACATCACCACGCCCGGAAGTGGTGGCGGTGGTGGTGGATCTGCGGCAGACAGCGGCCTGAACACTACATATGAAGAATTAGGTCTTCCTGACTGGGCCGAGGCCATCCGACAGGCGGTCGAGAACGGCGACTGGTCCGGCGCCGGCGCGGCGCTTGCGACGAAGATCAACAGCACCATCGCCGGCATCGACGCGTACAGCATCGGGCAGAAGATCGCAGGGAAAATCAACAACGGACTTTCCTTTATCAACTCTTTCCTGAGTACGACCGACTTTTACAACGCCGGTGCGAAGATTGCGGAGTTCCTTAACGGCGCGTTCGATTCCGGCGGCGTTGACTGGTCGCTGGTCGGGCAGACTGTAGCCAACAAGGCCAATGCGGCGATCAACGCGGCCCTGGGGGCTGTAGAAAACTTCCACTTTACGGACGCCGGTAAAGGCGTCGGCACTGCGATTTCCAACTGGTTAAGAACCCTGAACTGGGAAGGGCTTGGAAAACTTTTCCGGGAAGGACCGGCGAAGATCGCTGAGTTCATCTCTGCGGCCTTGGACAACATCAAACCGTCCGACATCTCCAAAGCCATTGGGGACTTCCTTACCGGCCTTGGCTCCGGCACTACGCTTGGAAACAGTATCGGTGCGGCGCTTAAGAAATTCCTGACGCAGACCATACCGTGGGGAAGCATCGGGAAGGGCATCAACGGCGTTGCGTCGTATCTTCTCGACGGGATCACGGCAGCGTTCGACAGCATCACCGCATCTGACGTCGGAAAAGCAATCGCGTCCTTCATGAACGGGCTTGATCTCCCGACGCTTGGTACGAAGCTTGGCGAGGCGCTTGGCTCCGTCATCAACGACATTCCTTACGACCAGCTTGGGCGCGTCATCGGCGACATCGCAAGCGGTATTGCGAACTTCATCATCGCCGCGGTCAAAAAGATCAAGTGGGGCGACGTTCTTTCCGGCATCGTGGAAGGATTCGCTAATGCTGACTGGGCAGGGCAGCTGCTTCTGCTCTCGCCTATCCTTCTGCCGAAATTCAAGACGTTCTTCAGCGGATTACTTGGTGACCAAAGCCTTATCAGCTTCCTGGGCGGAAAGATGACCGGCCTTGTCAGCACCAGCGTCACTACCGGCGTCGAGGAAGGAACGAAACAGGCGTCGCAGAATGCCGGTCTGCTGTCCAAACTGAAAGCGCCGACCGGCGGGCTGTCGGTCCTTGGCTCCGTGTTAGCTGGTGGACTTGTCGCCGTCATCATGACCGAGTTTGGGATCAAGTTCGGGGAGTGGTACGACAGTCTGCTTGGTGAAGGCGGCGTCGAGCTTGTCAATAACGCCCGGACAAACATCGGCGACAAGAACGGACACGTTAACACCAACTGGGACTACGGCGACCTGACGCAGTATTTGAACGACGGCAAGACCGCCGGTGACAACTTCGGGCAGGGTGTTGCGACCGGGATGGCTAAGTGGTTCAAAAAGCCCGGCGAAAGCTATGAAACCTGGGTGAAGCGCGTCACCGGGAACGGTCTGACGTCAGGCATCACCGAGCAGGGCAACAAGGGCGGCACGGCGTTTTCCAAGGGCATGACCACCGGCGTCACCGCCAAGAACAACGGCATTCCGAACACGAAGAGCAATATCACAAAACTGCTTGAGGACGACAAGGCGTTTAAGGAGACCGGTAAGACCGACGCCATGAGTCTTGGCGCCGGAATCGAGACCATCGGCAACAAAAACTCCGAAGCTGCGTCGAAACTGAAGTCCGGCATCAAGGGCATCAAGTGGATGTTTACCGACGGGACCGACTGGGAGACCCCGGGCAAAACTGTTGGTAAGGGACTCGCCGCTGGAATTAAGAAGGGCATCAACGACTACTTCTCCACCGCAAAGCTTGTGTGGAAAGACCCTATCACACAGACGTCCAAGACGCAAGCGATGAACTACAACGTAGCGACCAACTACGCCCAGGGTGGTTTCGTCGAGGGTGAGTACTTCCTCGCGAGGGAATCTGGCCCCGAATTAGTGGGTCGTATCGGCAACCGCACCGCCGTTGCCAACAACGATCAAATTGTCAGTGCGGTCGCAAGCGGTGTTCGGGACGCCAACGCTGAAGAGATTGCCGTCCTGAGAGAGCAGAACAGTCTGCTGCGGCAGATCGCGTCGAGATCTATGAACGTAAGTCTGCGGCCTGACGCCGCCGCCGGTCGGTGGGTACGTCAAGCGCAAGTAGCATACGCAAGGGTCACGGGGTAAAGATATGTCGAACTATAACGCAACTAAAGGACTTGTATACATCAAGGACACGACGCACACTCCGGCGGTCAACTGGAAATTCCCGCTGAAGTACATACGTTACGAAAGCTATAAGGCGACGCCAAATCAGAATCAGGACTTGAACAGTACCGTTGATACGGCGGGGAACCTTCACCGTTACCCGCTTGACCATATGCGCACAAAGGTAGAGTTCAACACCCCGATTTTGAAAAGCGCGGACGTGAAGACCATTATGGACGCCCTGTCTTATCGGTGGAATAAGGCGTCCGAGCGAAAGGTCAGCATCGAATATTACAATCCGCTGACGGACAGTTACGGGAGCGGGTCGTTCTACATCCCTGACATAGACTTCACCATTATGAACGTGAACGATACGACCAACGGCGAAATAATGTATCAGGAAACGCGCATCGCGTTCATCGAATACTAAGGAGCGGCAGATGTACCCTACAAGTGCAACCTACTCTCAGCTTGTAACAGACGGGGAAACGGAACAGGATCTCGTTATCGTCTTCGATAATGGGACTGTTCTTAATTCCAAATACGGTGATATGGTCGCCGGTTCGGCGTCTATGACGGAATACGCCTTTGCGGACACCGACGTTACCTATGGGGAGTGCCTGTCCTCTGAGTTTTCTGTCGAGATCCCTCAGTCCGTAATGAACGCAAACACCGTAGATGGGTGGGCGCGTCCGTTTATTGCGGTCAACATCGGCGATAAGTACACGGTCATCCCGAGCGACGGGTCGGCGACCATCGGATATGGCCCGACCGCGTGGACGGTTTGGGGCGACGGGTCGTTTCAAGCCCCCGCAGACGGGGAAAGCCATATGCCCGTTCCGTGGGCGGCGTCTACCGTCATCTCGCTTCCGGGTGGTGGGACTGCCACCCCGAGCGGGTGGTGGAACGCGTTTAACGCGACTTTCGTCTTCATCACGGAAACGCAGATCATTCAGTACTACAAAGACTACTACGGCTATCCGAGCCAGTTCGTCACGACCATCGAGAACGGAACGTATGACGCGGATGGTCACTTTATCCCCCCTGCATCTGCGGTCGGAAACTACACGACAACGGACTACAAGAACCCGTCCGGACATCCGTATATTTACACAAGGGACGGCATCACGACATACTACGAAATGTGTCCGCTTGGCTATTTCAACTTCGACAGCATTGAAGCGGTCGAGGGCGTGACGACATCATTCGTCTGCCCGGATGCGCTTCGGTCTTTTGATGTAGACGCGGCAGATTTCATTTCCACGGTCAGCGATGTAGCCACCTATCCGCGGGCTTTCGGAAACTATCTGAAGGACATCTGCGACTATTTGTCATTCAACATTGATTCCACAATGCGTGCTTGGCTTAACAGCGTCGGGAGTGTGGTCACAAGGCCGGTGTTTTCAAGCGACACCACGCTTCGGGATATAGCATCGTGGCTTGCGTTCACTGCCGGTTGCAACATCCGTATGACCCGTGACGGGGAAGTGGGAATTACGCGGTTTATGGAACCGACAAGGACGTTTTACACGGTTTCCACGACCGTGCCGCTTAGTTCTACGCCGGTTGATGTACCCGCAACGCGGGTAGTGGCGGGGTCATCCCAACGCAAGAAGTATACGTCACAGCCGGTTTCCGGCCTTCTTGTGTACGATGCGGACGGAGCGGCAACGCTCTACGGCACACAGGACGATGCGGTTTTTGACCTGAACTATAATCCGCTTATGGATGGTCAGAACAGCACGTTTTACAACAGCTATCTGTCCGACCTTGCGGCACTGCCGGTCTACAGACCGCATACGGTCAGTCTGACGGAGGCAGACCCTTCCGTAACGGCAGGGGATATGTTCTTCGTCGAATACGAAAGTGGTTCGGATCTGCTCTTCCCGCTGATGAGTCAAACCATCCGTTTTGAAGGAAGGGCTACGGCAGAATATGTCACGACCGCTTCCCGCGACAGGGCCGAGAACAGAAGTGCTTTTTCTGCCGGTGTCGAGTTGGTCAACAACTATGACCTTGAAAAAGCGACGACCGGCAAAGTCCCCTTCAACGGTGAAGAGGACACCGACCTTGACAACGCCTCTGCCGCAGGATTCTACGACTATCTGTCGTCGGCGGCGAACAAGCCTACCACCGGCGGCGGTGCGCTCATCACCATCGACGGCCCGTCACCGTATGTGATGCAGTACGCGATGCCGAGGGACAGCGGCGGCAACTCGACTGCTTATGTCCGTCAGTACACATCGTCGAACGTGTGGGGGCCGTGGGAAAAACTGCTTGTAGCGTCCGACCTTCCGACGTGGACGGATGTCACGGCAACCGCGCTGTCAGAAGCGGATTCGTCGAAAGCGACGATAGGCAACCTGAAACTGTACGCGTGCGGCAATCTGCGTCTTCTGATGGGGTACATTACAGCGGTCAATCTGTCTACATCGCAGACCACCGTGGCAAACATCGCGTCAGGGCATAGGCCGTCGGATCAGGTCGGCGTCGCTTGCGCGTGGGACTCTGCACGATATGTAACGTGGGCCATCGTTGGCACAGGCGGTGCGCTTGCAGTCAGATCGTCGTCGGCTTACACAAGCGGCAACCTTCGGCTGAACGCGATATGGTTGACCGCATAAAGGAGGAGAACATGGGAAAGAAGTTATTTGACGCGCTTCGGATCGCGCAGATCGTAATTCCCGCTTTAGGGGTTCTGTATGAGGCCATCGCCGCTGCTTGGGGATTTCCGGGCGCGGAGCCTGTGATGGTAACGTGCGGCGCACTGGCGGCGTTTATCGGGACTATCCTGAAGATTGACAGTACGGCGTTCTTCGCCGGGAAGGAAATCGTGGAGGCGGAAGATGTCGATAGCAAAGCTGATTAAAGTTGCGGAAAACGAGGTCGGTTATCTCGAAAAGAAGGACGACAACCCGAAGTACCTTTATGACAAAAAAGCCAATGCGGGCCGAGCGAACGTGACGAAGTATTGGGCCGATTTGAAGCCGAGTTATCAGGGAGAGCCGTGGTGCAACGCCCTTGTGAATTGGGTTTTTTACAAGGTTTACGGCCTCGATAACGCCCATAAACTGCTATGCTGTGACCGCTTCGACTACTATACCCCGACCACGGCGCAGTTCTTCAAAGACAAGAATCAGTGGTATTCCTCGCCGAAGGTGGGCGACGTTGTATACTTCAAAAACAGCACCCGCATCCACCACGTTGGAATAGTGGTCACCGTGACCCACGACTATATCACAACTATTGAGGGCAACACTTCGCCGCAAGCCGGTGGCGAGGATGTAGTCGCCAACGGTGGCGGCGTGTGGGGCAAGACCTACAGCAAGAAGAACGGTGCGATTGCGGGCTACGGCAGACCGGCCTACGCAACCTTGTGCCTGAATTTCGTCCGCCGGATGTACCGCCAAGTGCTTGACCGTGAACCTGATGCCGGCGGCGAATCCTACTGGGCGAACGGTCTTGCAAGCGGTTCCGAAACCGGCGCGACCATCGCTAAAGGCTTTTACCTTGGCCCTGAGTACGAAGCGATGAAGAAGTCCGACAAGGCGTTTCTGACGGACTGCTACCACGGACTGTTAGGGCGCAACCCTGACGAAAGCGGATACCGTTACTGGCTGAAGCCCCTTGAGAGCGGACGCCTGACGCGTGCGGATGTCCTGAAGGGCTTTGTAGATAGTGCCGAGTACATCAACCAGTGTTGGCGGTTCGGCATAGATAAGGGCGTCTTCTGACGCCGGAAAGGAACGACGTGAAGCTACAGATTTTAGTTCCTCACTATAAAGAAACCTTCGCCGAGATGAAACCGCTTTTCGATTCTATCGCGGCTCAACAGGCGATCGACTTCTCCGACATCGGCATCATCGTCTGCCACGACGGCGACGAGGCCGCCAAACTGCCGGAAGCGGGCATCAGGGCGGTGTATCCGTTCGGGATACGCTTTATCCATATCCCCCACGGCGGGGTGTCGGCGGCCCGAAACGCGGCCTTAGACGAAGCGACAGCGGACTATGTGATGTTCTGCGATGCGGACGATATGTTCTCATCGGCGGTCGCGTTCTATCAACTCTTCCTGATGATGGAAGAGAAGTTGGACGTTTGCGTCACCAACTTCATAGAAGAAACCCGCAGGGACGGCAAACCGTATATCGTCCAACACGAACAGGACTTCGTGTTTGTCCACGGGAAGGCGTTCAAGCGGTCGTACCTGGTTGACAACGAGATCCGCTTTTGCCCGGATCTGACGATTCATGAAGACAGCTATTTCAATGCGCTGGCAGCGTCGTGTACGGAAAAGCTGAAATACTTCCCGACCATCCTATACTTGTGGCGCTGGCGGGATGATAGTATATGCCGCCACGACCCGGACTACTTGATAAAGACCTACACCAACCTGATAGATTCCAACGACGCCCTGTCGGACGAGATGGCGCGGCGGGGAATGCAGGGCAAAGCCGACGAACTTGTGGCGGTGATGCTGTTTGATGCCTACTATCAACTGAACAAGCCATCGTGGACGGCGAAAACGAGCGAAGAATACCGAACGACCGTCCTGAGCCGCCTGACGGAATACTTCGACAAGCACCGGGAACAGTGGCACGGCCTCGACCCCGGTCTGAAGATGCACATCTCAGACGGATGCCGGTCGCGGGCTGTCCGGGAAGGGGCCGGAATGGAAACCGTGACCTTCGCGGAATGGATAAAAACTATAGGGGGCTGAAGGTATGGAGAACTTCACCATTGGAGAGATTGCAGTCGCACTGGCGTTTATCGTCAGTTTCGCGGGGTCTGTTGGGTACTTAAAAAAGAACCTGAGCGACTGGGTCAGTGCCGCCGTCAAGAAGGAAATCGAACCGATGCAGAAAGACCTTCTTGCTATGCGGGAAGAGTCCCGCAACATCGACCTTGAGAACTGCAAAAACTACTTGGTCACTTACTTGGCAAACGCCGAGAAAGGGACGTGGTTCGACCCGATAGAACAGGAACGCTTTTGGGAAGAATATGAACATTATCAAAAGTGCGGGGGCAACAGCTACATCCGGCAGAAAGTTGAAAAATTGAAAGCAGAAAACAAACTATAGACATCATCGGATCATCGTCATCCTCCTTTTACCGTCCCCGGGTTTTCCTTCCGTCTTCCCCCGGGGGCGGGTTTTTGTGTCCAATAAAACGGACAGCTTTGACTACAGTCTGACTACATTTCATTTGTTTTCAAGTGTCATTAAGTGTTATTATGTGTCATACCAAAAACGCCGGAAACCAACGGAAAACCGTGGAAAACCACGCATTTACGTCATTCTTGAAGACACCCCCGGAAGAAACAGGTAAGCATTATCACGGCCTATAAAAACGACGTATTTGCGTGGTTTTTCGTGGTTCAGGTGACTACATCCTGACTACAATCTGCGGTCATCGTGCGCTTTTACATTACTTCCGCGCATAGTAGTCGAAGAGTTTGGCGGGGTCGATGTCGCCCTCGCCGAAGTGGGTATATATGCCGAGCGTGGTCTTGACATCGGTATGCCCTAATAGGTACTGCGCCGACTTCAGATCGACTCCGGCCTTATACAGATCGCTTGCGTAGTTGTGGCGGAAGAGGTGCGGCGTGATGTCCTCTGCGGCATACGAGCCGAAGACCTTCTCGCGCAGTCTATCCCACCTTCTATAGGTGTTGCCGACCGTCAGCAGTCCGCCCTTCTGATTCGGGAACAGCAGGGCGTCGTCGCCGGTCAGCGTCGGCAAATATGCCCGCAGGGACGCGGCAAGCGGCGGGGCAATCGGGATGCTCCTGACGCCCGCAGCCGTTTTGGTTTCACCCTCTAACGATTTGTTGATACGAAGCTTTCCGTTCCTCATGTCAAAGTCCGCCTTGGTCAGCGCAAGGCACTCACCGATGCGGACGCCGGTATAGTACAAAATGTCGATGAGCGCACGTTCCTTGGGCGTAAGGTCAGCTTCCCGCAGGGCAGTCACTTCGTCGGGCGTGAAAGCCCGCTTTTCCTTTGCCCTGTGTCTAATTGGTGGGACAAGTTCTGCCACGTTGCGTGACACCAAACCCCGCTTCTGCCCGTAGCGTAAAGCGCCCTTCAGGTAGAGCAGGGCGCGGTTGAACATAACCGGCGTTTCTGCCATCGCCTTTTTCATCTGCTCCACATCATCCACGGTCAGATCACGCGCCTGGATGCTTCCGACATGGCGACACGCTGCCGCCCCTGCGTACTTCACGCTTTCCGCCGCCCGCCTCTTCAGACTGGACTTCTCCGTTCGCATATAGTCTTCCATCAGTTCGGCGACGGTCGTGTCAGCGGTCAGGTCTGCGCCGCCGTTCAGTTCCGCTTTCAGGGCGACATAGGCGGCGTCCAGTTCCTTTTGCGTCCGACCGTAGACCACTTTCCTGATTGGCTTGCCGTCCTTCAGGCCAACGGTGACGGACTTCTGATACCGACCGTCGGTGCGTTTTTTAGCGCGGGCCATCTGCCATCACCTCCATCCTGTCAACGGCCCCATCCCGCTCCAAATCCCCCCTGCGTATGTGCGTCAGTTCGTGTTCTAGTGTCTTCCTGAGCGTGTAGCGGTCGTAGGCGGGGTTTAGGTAGACGTTAAAATCGCCGTTCATATCGAGCCTGACTGCGCCCTTGACCGACGGCGGAAGACCCGCCAAAAACCGTACGATAACTTCTCCCATCATCTAAACCTCCTTCCTTGTGATGGTATAAAGATAAATTATTTCCTGTCCGAAAAACAGGACAGTTATTTCGACATCTGCTCCATCCGGCGGAGCATCTCGACCGCAAATCTCAGGTCTTCCGGCGACAGATTCCGGGCGGATGAGAACATTATGCGCAGATCCCGGTTGTCGTGGATCTCCTGCGCGAGTTCCATCGTTTCGTCGTTCACATAGTGCCGAATGTCTGCGTCTTCTTCCGTCCACCCCATCAAAAAGGCCGGTGTCGTATGCAAAGCGTCGGCAAATTCCTTCACCTTAGAAAGTGGAATATCGTTTGCCCCCGTTTCAATTTTGGCGATCGTGGACTTTCCGCGATACCCCAACTTTTTGGCGAGTTCTTCCTGTGTCATACCGATATACTCCCGCGCTTCGCGGATCTTTACACCGATTCTTGCCATCAAAACCACCCCCTTGTGCAGAGCATAATAGCATAGAAGGAAAAATATTTCAACTTTTTATAAAAAAGCGGTTGACAGCCTCTCACCATCGTGCTACTATCACGGTGGGATGAGTAATGCTCAACCGAGAAAGGGGAACATAATGGTCAACACGGAAGTCCTTAACAAGCGAATCGCCGACAGCGGTTTAAAGCGCAATTATATTGCGGATCAGCTTGGAATCTCCCGTTATGCGTTTTATTTAAAGACAAATGGCAGAAATGACTTCACCACGTCAGAGGTGAAGGCTCTTTGTAATGTCTTGGGAATTACGAAGCTGACAGAAAAGGAAGATATTTTTTTTGCGGATTAGGTTGAGATAATATCAACCTCTATTAAAGCACCGGCAGGGCCACGACGTCCTGTTTGAGAACACTGACAACTGAATAATCCCCACAGGCGCATCGGGAGCAAATCTTGAACTCACACCATCCTACCCAAGCCAACCAAGACCCTATGTATGTATCCATAGAACCTCCTGACCCGGTGCGCCGTTGGGGGTTATTCACCCATAAAGAAAGGAGGCAAAAATGGCGAGTGCCAAAGCCGCATACACCATGCGGGTCTTCAAGTGTCCTATATGCGGCGGCGTTCTGTTGGCGTCGAAAAAGGCCAACAAGAAAACGCCGAAAGGGCATGAGAAGGATATGTTCTGCCCATACTGCAACGATACACGAAAATTCGTTCAGATTGGCGACGCGTAGGAAGGAGGGAAGGATGATCCTGACGATCAAGTCAGCGGCAGAAAAGTTCGGCGTAAATCCACACACGACGTACAAGATTTTTAGAACAAAAGGTAGTCCGGCCTTCAAGGTCGGCAGGGAATGGCACTGCGACGAGGATGAGTTGATCGCTTATCTGAAGCGGCAGTCGGAAGGGAGGAAAGGATGAGGAAACTTCAAGGCATTGGGTTCCTGATGGTGTTGGTCTGCTCGACCGGCCTTGACGGAACAGGTTGGGTCACGGCCCTGATGGGCTGTGCAGTAGGCGCGATGCTTATGATCGTACCGATGGTGGCGAAGAAAGTGAGGGCTTTATGGATTGCGTAATGAAGGATGTTGTCGGATTGGACAAATCCGGCATCTGCCCGTTCAGCGGGCAAAAGTGCGATGGAACGATGTCTATTTCTTGGGGAACGGACAAGGTTCTGATTCCGGGCGAAAAAGTATGCCTGAGTCAGCTTCACGTTGACGGTCAACCGGCACTGGTTGAGATCACGGTATCAGACCTTGACCGCATCAGAGGCGGTGAGGTGCTGATGTTCAAGACCCCGAAGGGATGCCCCTGCTTCGTGAAGGTGAGCGAATGACCGGCGCGAACAAGGGGTGTCTGCTTTGCCGGTTGGGTTACCGTATCCCGTCGGTGCAGACGCCTACCGTCCCTGCGATGGTAACGGACAGGACGACCGTTCGCTTGTGTTTGTTCCACGAAAAACTGCTCCACGACTGGAGCGATGCCAAAGAACACAAAGAGATGTTGCGCCTGATGGCCCCGCATATATACGGAAGGAGGCCCGCGGGATGACTGAAGTATGGGAAGAGTCGATCTACCGGCCTTATGAGGTGTCCAACCTTGGGCGATTCCGGCGCGGTAATCGAATCCTGAAACCGAGGATCTTGTCCGGGTCGGTGCGGGTGCAGTTGACCATTGACGGTCGGCAGACCGAGCGGGCCTTGGGGAAGTTGGTCGCGGAGGCGTTCGTTCCCCTGCCGTCAGCGGACTGTGAGCGGGTGGAGCATCTCGATGGAGATCCGTGGAACAACAGAGCAGACAACCTTAGGTGGGTTGAAAAATGGGAGGAGGAAGATGGATAGGCCGGACGGTTACTACTGTTTTGAATGCGCCTACTTTTCCGGCGGGCGCATCTGCTACAAGAATATGACGCCGCTTTTTAGGAAGGGTTGGGAAACGGCCTGTGGAAAGTTCTGTCTGCTTGCTACTGCGGAGGAAGGAACGCGGGAACGGGCAAAAAGGAAATACGATTTAAGGAGGAAGTACGGATGTTTAGAGTAACGCTCAGATGCGGATACGAAAAGGTGAGTATTCACTGTCCTTACCTGAAGGACGTTAAGACTCTTGTTGATGCTGTGGTTCAATATCTCGACCCTGGCGTCGAGTTCATCGTGACATATGTGGAGGCCGGGAATGATAGAGAAGATTAATCAGAAGCAGAAGATCCTCGCCTATATGCGCACCTATGGCGCGATCACGCCGGTGGACGCGATGCGGGAGTTTTCGTGCATGAGGCTTGGAGCCAGGATCGCCGAACTCAAGGCAGATGGTCACAACATCCGCACAGAGATGGTCGGCAGCCGGAACAGGTTCGGGGACCGCGTCCACTACGCGTCCTACAGCTTGAAGTGAGGAAGGAGAAGCAAGTTATGGGTAAATCGAATCAACCGACGGTGACAGTCTACCGCAGAACGCTCAACGACATCATCGAGAAGCACAAAACATCACTGGCAGAACTTAGCCGCCGGTGCGGGTATAACTCCAACTACCTTTCCTATTGCTTTTCCAGGGATGGGGAGAAGGTAAACATGAAGCTGCCTTTGGCGCTCAGTATTTGTTATGCGCTGGGGATTAAGAAAGAAGATTTGATGAAGATCCCGAAGCCATCGTTTTCAGAACTTCATCAGAAAGAATTGAGCAAAGGCGAGAGATCAGAAACCGCTTCAGACTATGTGACCAGGAAGGACCTTGAGGACGCCATAAAGCAGATTGACCTGGCAATCCGTGAAAGCACAAATTTCATCCATTGCGATCTGCGGGCGTTGCTGAAGGTATGGACGCCGAAGACCGAACCGATTGCGGTAGGCGGCGACGCGAGTAAGTAAGCATGGGGTGGATCAAGCTAGACCGAAAACTCCTCGATAACAAGGTGTGGAAAGGCGACGTGTTCAGCAGAGGTCAGGCCTGGGTCGACCTACTGCTGACAGCCGCCTTTGATGAGCAGAAGGACTTCACCGGCGCGCATCTTACTGTAGTCCCCCGCGGCTGCGTCAGGACAAGCATAAGGGACCTTGCGGATCGATGGGGATGGGGCAAAAAGAAGGTCTGTAATTTTCTCAGTGTACTGGAAGAGGACCACATGGTGGTCAGAAATGGAGACACGAAGGGGACACTTCTAACCATCGTAAATTATGACAAATTCCAGCTTTGTGGGGACACGGAAGGGGACACCGAGGAGACACGAAGGAGACACGAAGGAGACACGGGCCGAAAGAAAGATAGAGAAGAAGCGGAAAAAGAAGAAAAGAAGCAAAAGAAGAATAAAGGGGAAGAAGAGAAGAAAGAAAGTATTCAAGAAGGGAAAGAAATAAAGAATATATATAACCCCCCTAATAAATTCCCCCCTTCGGTGCAAGATGTCGCCGACTATGTTCGTGAGAAGGGCTACAAGGATGTAAGCCCTGAGTATTTCGTTGATTTTTACGAATCCAAGGGATGGATGGTCGGTAAAAATCGCATGAAAGACTGGAAGGCAGCCGTCAGGGGCTGGCACTCACGCAACGGAAAAGACGGTCACGGACTTGCGAACGTAAGGGGGCGCGGTGCTTCTTTCTTCGACTTGCTTGAGGACGACGAACTATGACGGAACGAGAAACCAAACAGATACTTGCCGTTCTTGAAGCGGCCTATCCGAACTTCTACCGTGGCGAAACCCCTGATGGACTGAAGCGGGCGGTGCAGTTATGGTCGGCGATGTTTGCGGATGACGCTTATAGCGATGTGTCCGCCGCTGTTACTGCTCTGATCGCTTCACGGTCGGAAACCTTCCCGCCTGTTATCGGTGAGGTTAAACGCAAGATGTACACCATCACCCATCAGGACGAGCAGACCGGCGCGGAAGCGTGGGCGTTGGTGCGGCGGGCGATAGGCCGGTCGTCGTACTACGCCAGGGAAGAATGGGCCAAACTTCCTGACGACGTTCGGAAGGTCGTGACGCCGGAACAGCTTAGAGCGTGGGCGATGGACGAAGACTTCAGCGAGCCGGTCGTGATGTCGCACTTCATCCGGGCCTACCGCGAACGATCCGAGCGTGAGCGGGACTACAGCCTGATGCCGTCGGCGACACGGGCGGCATTGGAACAGAGTGAGCAAAAGAGATTGGAGGGCTGAATGGGATACGCAAGATACGGAGAGGACGCCGATGCCTACTGGGGCCGGAAGGAACGGGAAGCGGAACGGTATCCACGGTGCGCTGTGTGCGGTCAGACCTTGTTCCCGGGCGTCGAGGCGTACCAGTTCGACGTCCCCTTCGATGGCAGGGATATCGTTTGCCCGGATTGCCTTACAGAGTACCTGAGCGATCACGGTTACAGGGCAGACATAGAGGAATTTGTTTGAAACCGCCGAGAAGGCCGCTAACAGCCCCGTAGAGCGATTTTAGCATCGCAGACGATAAAATACTCGCCCAAGGGGCTTGGAACGCTGTATGTGGCGCACAGAGCGTCTGAGAGGAGTGGGAAATTGAAAGTTTTGGTCGCTTGCGAAGAGTCGCAACGTGTATGCATTGCGTTCCGGGAGCGGGGGCATGAAGCCTATTCTTGTGATCTCCAGGATTGCTCAGGAGGGCATCCGGAATGGCACATAAAGGGGGACGCGCTGGAAACTATCAAAAGCTGTGAGTGGGACCTGATTATCGCTCACCCACCATGTACTTATCTTAGCAACGCTGGCGCTTGCAGATTGTACCCGAAAGCAGGGGAGCTGGACATGGATCGCTTCAGAAAAGGCCTTGCAGCTAAGGAGTTTTTTCTCGAGATATACAACGCAAACTGCAAAAGGATCGCGATTGAAAACCCTATCCCGTCCAGCGTGTATTCCCTTCCACCATACTCCCAAATAATTGAGCCATACGAACACGGAGATCCATACACGAAGAAAACGTGCCTATGGTTGAAGGGTCTGCCCGAACTTGTGCCTACGAACATCGTCAAACCGATAGGCCCGTATGTATGCGGGAATGCGGAAATATGGAAAAGGCAAGCGGCGAACGGGGTCGTAATCGGAAAAGAAAAAAGCCAAAAACACAGGTCCAAAACATTCCCTGGGATCGCAAGGGCGATGGCAGAGCAGTGGGGAGATCCTGGAGCGTACAAAAAAGAATTGATGTGCTATGAGCAGCTTTCAATTGTGTTCTGATGAAAGGAGCGAAGCGATGTTCGTATACGGTATGAAGGGCAGGGGCTTCAGCCCCGGTTGCCAACCGATGGCGGGACTGGTGGAGCGCAGGGACGATCCGACCGGGAAATACTACGACCTTCTCTGCTACACCTATCCGCTTTCGGCGGACGATATGTGGCAGTACGATTTGGTTTTCGTCCGGGAGGAGCGGATATGTCCGGCCTGATTTTCGACGAGGCGACGCACACCTACACGATGGACGGCATCGAGATCCCGTCCGTGACGACCATCCTGTCGTATGTCCGCGGCGATCTATCGAAGCTGAATCGAAGCGTCCTTGATGCCGCCGCCGAGAGGGGCAAGGCAGTTCACGCCGCCTGTGAAATGATGGACTACGGCGGAGATCCGGAACTGATTCCGGGTATCGAACCGTACCTGACGGCTTATCAGAAGTTCCTTTGGGATTATACGCCGGAATGGGTGGGCATCGAAGCCCCGGTGGTGTCTTCCGGGCGCACCTTCGCAGGGACGATTGACAGGTGGGGGTTTATGCGGACGGACGCGATCCATATGGACGAATCGCCGGTCGTGCTTGACATTAAGACGATTCAGACACCGACCGCAGAGGTAAAGATAAGCCTTTGCGCTCAGACCGCGGCCTACGCAGAGGCCCTTGGATACTACGAAGGATGCCGGAGATTCGGCCTGTTTCTGAAAAAAGACGGCAACTACCGCCTGTTCGACTGCGACGAGTGGGAGGCCGAAAAGAACTTCAGCGGGCAAGAGGTGTTCGCGATGTGCTACCGCCTGTTCCGTCAGGTTGAGGCGGTTAAGAAGCAGAAGAGGGGGAAGAAGAATGGCGTATAGGCGCAGAAAATATAACTCCGTCAAGACCGAGGTGGACGGCATCCTGTTCGACAGCAAGAAGGAAGCACGCCGTTATCAAGCCCTGCGGGAACTGGAGAAGACCGGCGAGATCCACGACCTTCGGCGTCAGGTGAAGTACACGATAATTCCCGAGCAGAGATTGCCGGATGTGATCGGGCCGAAGGGCGGGGTGAAGAAGGGCAAACTGGTCGAGCGGCCCGTGGCCTATACCGCAGACTTCGTGTACAACCTTCCTGACGGCGGCACAGTGGTAGAGGACTGTAAGGGGATGCGGACGCCGGAATATGTGATAAAGCGCAAGTTGATGCGCTTCCTGATGGGAATCGAGGTGACGGAAACGTAATGGCGGACGACAGAATATATCTACACTGCAAAATCTGTGGACGGGTGCTGTTTTTGGGGAAGCGATATATTGGCGGCTACTACTGGGAAAATTACGGAAAGCAAAACAATATGATGTTTGACTTCGACCCGTTGTGGAAACCTCAAGACGAAAGGCACTTGGAAGACCGGCTGAACGAGTTTTACGATAAGCACTCCTACTGTGCGCTTGACACCACGGAAGACGAATGGGCAGAAAACATCTTTGACATAGTGTACGAAACGGACGAGGGCTTTAACGAAAAAGTGAATTTTGGAGGGGGCTGAATGGAACTTGGGAAATGTATGTTTTGCGGAGGAGAAGATCTTACGCAAGAGTATTTCACGACAGAGAGCGGGGTTATTCGGTGCAACAAATGCGGAAAAGAGATTATGTTTCGCCATATCCCTTACGATGTATACCAAAGAAGTTACCACGCTCACGGAAAGATTGTTGTGAGGAAGGTTGATGATGGAAGAGAGGAGAACTGCGAGAGAGGAGAACTACGATGGGAGAACTGACAGTTTACGAGGCCCGTGCGGCCTTGGCAGAAGCGAAGAGGACGAACTACAACATCACAAGCCCGCTGACCGGGCAGACCGCGGAACTGAAGCGCGACGTGGACTTCGGCGTGGTTGGAAAAACAAAGCAACCAATCCTGTTCAAATCGGGTGCCGAGAAGATAGCGATGACGTATGGGTTGATGCAGACCTTCAGCGTGGAAACCAAGATAGAGCAGATCGAGGGCGACCCGTTTTTCTACTACTTGGTCAAGTGCGAACTGAAGAAGATTGCCACCAACGGGCAGGAATATGTGTTTAGTACCGGGTACGGAAGCGCAAACACAAAGGAGATACGCAACGGTCTAAAGGGTGCTTTTGACTCCGCTAATTCGGCGGTTAAGATGGCGGAGAAAAGGGCGCTTGTTGCCGCGGCCCTTCACGCTTCCGGGTTATCAGCGATGTTTAGCCAAGATATGGAAAACGAGAACTTCGTCGAGAATGGCTATTCCGCGATAGCGGCGACGCAAGACGAAAACAGCCGGATCACCGCGAAACAAGTCAAGCGGCTGTTCGCCATCGCCGCCGAGGCAGGGATGAACGCGAATCAGGCCAAGACCAAGCTGGCAGCTGCCGGCTTCACCAAGGCGACCGAGGTCACGCAGAAGGACTATGAGGCGGTCTGCAAGTTGATGAAGGAGGGGTAAGCGAATGGTCAAACTGTATCCTGGGGCAGTGGTGGATCTCACCATGAGCAAAAGCGGGGCAAACGCAAGGGGTCCGTGGTTGCTCACCGTTTTCAAACCGAACGACGGGAAACCGAACGACACAATAAAAATCTTCGTGCATGGTGAAAACGCGCTGGCAGCGAGCAAGTGGAAGACTGGAAAAATCAAAACGATCTCCAGCGTGCAGAAGCAAGCTCGCCTGTACAACGGGACCTGGTACACCGAGGTTTCCGTTGACGTCGAGATGACGGAAGGACCGGCGACCGTGCCGTATGCCGCGAAAGATAGTTTCCTGGTCGCACCGCCCGATAGCTTGGATGATCTTCCGTTCAATTAAGGGAGATAACGATGATAAGGCAGTGTTCGTGCGGCGGGACGCTGAACGTGAAAAAGACCGTCGTGATAATGAACAGGATCGTGTGGAGATACCGCGTCTGTGATAAGTGCAGACGCGCTGTCTACACCGCGGAGGTGGTGTACAACAAGCCGCTCCGCGTACTGCAAGAGGAGTTGAAACATGGGAAGACCCAAAAAAAGCAAGGTCCCGGTGGAGGACGTGGCGAAGAAAAGCCCGCATCAGCAACAGGAAAAGTACGAAGAACGCCTTGAACTGGCGTCAAACGAGCCGAAGAACTACATGGCGATGATCCGAACGGACGATGAGATTGCCGAGAGCGTTGCCCGCGTCCTGGCGCAGCCGTCCCACTCCTTCCGGAACGATGTGACCGACGACGAGATCGAGGCGCGTGTCGAGGAGTTCTTCCGTTGGTGCGCAGAAACCGGGACGCGTCCTTCAGTGGAGCGGTTTGCGCTTGCCATCGGCACGACGCGTGATACGATCCGGCGCTGGCGCAATGGCATCGGCTGTTCCGACGACCGCAAGTACATGATGCAACAGGCAGTAGAAGCGATGGCGGCCTTCGACGCCGAGATGGTTAATACCGGGAAGATGCCAGTCGTTTCATATATATGGAGAAGCAAGAACCTGTATGATTTTGTCGATCAGCAACGCATCATCATTGAATCAAATGTGGATCGCGTCCAGTCCGCGGAAAGCCTTGTGGCAGAGGCGCGGAACCTTGCAGGGGATTTCGTGGACGTAGAATACAAGGAAGTGAGGGAATAATATGTTGCAGTGTGCGCATTGCGGGGCGAAGGAAGTGTACTGGCAGAGCGACTTTACGTTTGAAGACTGCGGTCATCCGGGGAACGGCTTGGTGCAAACATTTCAGTGTTACAACTGCGGGGCCTGGATCGAGTACTGGGTTTCTTACGACGAGGAAGAGAGCGCCGAAGAGGAAGTGAGGGATAAAGATGACTAAGCTGAAACCCTGTCCGTTCTGCGGAGGGGAAGCAGAGGAAGATACGTTTGGTATCAATACCTTCATTTCGTGCAAGAACTGCGGGGCAACTGGCCCTATTCGCCAATTTAAGCTCGGGGCAGAAGATGGAGATGTTCGGCGGGAACCCGCTAAAAGATGGAATATGCGCATCAGTAGCGTTGGTGCGGAAGACGGTTTGCGGAAATGTCCGTTCTGCGGTGGTTACGCGTTGGGCAAAGGGATTATGGAGAACCTTGGCGTCGTACAATGTACGCACTGTGGGGCAACTGGCCCGCGTACCATACCGGGCGACAGACAACATCTTCCGTGGAAAACGAACGAGGAATATCTGCTTGAGGTATTCGAGGCATGGAACAGGAGGACGAACGATGACCGGCAGTAAGGCGTGGGAGCTTGTGGCTCCGATAATTACGCCGCTCCTTGCCGTGGCAAACGCGAACAATGAGATGGTGTATGACCTATATCTGACGGTGTATATGGCACTCAAAGAGTACGATGAGAGGAGGACGGAGGATGGATCTGATCGACAGACAGGCGGCGATTGAGGCGATTGAAGAATATGCTGACCGATTACAGATGGTGGACTGGAAAGAAAATCCCGGAGTGCCGTACAAGGCATATGCTCTTAATTGGTGTATCAACACTATCCGAGACTTGCCATCCGTACAGCCTGAACGCACTTGTGTTAATTGTGGCAGGACAGCAAATAACGGTGGATGGTATGCAGACGGGAGAACAAGATGCCCGATAGAAGAACATTATGAGTTGCCGAAAGATGGGTTCTGTCATTTGTGGGAGAAACGGAACGTTACGGATGACGATTATCCAGAAAGGAGAACCGATGAGGCTAATTGATGCAGACAGGTTCAAAAACTGGATTATGGATAGGTATATCTGCTTTGACCATACACTTGACGACATAGATGCGCAACCCACAGTAGATGCCGTACAGGTAGTGCGGTGCAAGGATTGCAGATTTCAGGACAAAGGACGCAACGAGTCGGAGTCTTGGAACCTTTGCGGATACAGACCGTGGTTACACGTTCCGACAGAAGATGAGCATTACTGCGGATATGCAGAAAGGAGAGCCGATGACGAATAGTTGCGGAAACTGCAAATATATGGAGTGCAGAGAAGAATATTTATATCCATACCGATGCAAAAAGGAAAAAACAGTAAGCTATAGCGAAGAAGCGTGGATGGATAGAGTGCATCGTGGGTATGTTTGCAAGAAATGGGAGCTAAAAAAGAGGTGACAAAATGACGAGAGAAGAGGCGATTGACGTTTTGAAATGTAATTATCCTTCAAGCTGTTTTGAGGAACTTTGTAAAGCTGTTGATATAGCTATTAAAGCCTTATCCGCACAGCCTGAAATGCGCTGGATTCCGTGCAGTGAGAGGTTGCCGGAAGGCGAACAGGAAATACTCTTCAGCACAAAACACGAAATAGATGCCTTGATAACGCTAATGACCGAGAATGGTTACAAGGTTGTATTTGAAAAGGGCGACAGGGTGTCATCGAAAGTAACGATAACGAGAGCGGGACAGGAATATATCACGGAAGGGGAAACGGAATGAGCAGAATAATGAAGGTCACTTGCGATTGGTGCGGCAAGGAGATTACGAACACAGATTATCAGACGATGACTTTCCGCAGATATGCGGGCATCAACCACGAAAAGGTGTATAGGCTTCCGACGATGTGGATGTGCGACAAATGCTACAAGCGACTGGCAATCCATATGAGCTTCCCGCCGTATGAAGAGGAGAAAGATGGATAACTGCTTTATCTGTGGGCGTCAAATCGAAACCGGCATACAGTACATCGTCAGTCACAGGTACATCCGCCACGGGGATAAGAGTTGGTACGCCACCGATCACAAGCACCATGCGTTCTGCGCCGACTGCAACGCCGAACTGCGGACGTACATACAAATGCTTCAGGAATCGCGGAAGGGAGGAAGATAGTGGACATCTACATCGCACTGGTACTTACGCTCATCTTTATCTTAGAGGCGTGGAAGGAGTTCAAAGCGGCTGACCGCCGATTGAAAATACTTAACTTAGTGACGCCGCTACTGGCGGCGATCGCGCAGGGCCTTGAGGCCAAAGGAGAAAAGCAAGATGAATAAAGGACAGACCCCCGCCCGGAAGCGTCCGAGTGGAATGAGCAGGGCCGCGAAGAACGCCCACAACGCCTACCAACGGGAGTACACCGCCGACCACCCCGAAGAGAAACGGGAAGCCAACCGCAGATACTGGGAGAAGCGGAAGGGCAAGTAAGGAATGCATAAACACCCCCTATTATCTTTATCTTATAAGGGAAAACACAAGCAGAATCAATGCGCCGGACGCTCTGTATTTTTATGCATGACCGCAGAAAAACCAAAGGCGGCTGCCGCAGAACTGAAAACTGAATATGGAAACCGCGCGGTCCCGGGTAGACTCCGGGGCCGGAAGCGGGAACGGTGAAAAACTATGAGTGATGTCAGAAACGATGAAGTGCTGACGCTGAAGGATCTGCCGAAACCGGCGAAAGTTTGCCCGCTCCTCATGTCGCATAATTTCCGCGCCTGGGCGGCGTGCATGACGAAAGACTGCGCCATGTGGAACGAAAAAAGCGGATGTTGCGGACTGATTTGTCCGCGGGCCGGAAAATAGCAGAACTGAAGCGACAAAAGAACGAAAAGATTTAGCAGGGAGACCGGCGGCGAGATCCACCGGTCTTTTCTTTTGCGCCGGAACTATATATGCGAGCTGATGGATTCGGGGCCGGAAATCCTGGCGGCCTGGTGGCGTGCTGATGGCCCCTGATGGGCCTCTGATGGCGGCCCTGGGCCGGAGCTGGGAGCTGATGGCGAACACACGTTCGCTATGGCCCCTGCTGGCGAACAAATGTTTGGTGTTAGCGGCTGCTAACAAACGTATGTTCGGGAAAGCCGCTTCCGGCGGCCCATAGTGCGCCGCGCTGGAATGCCGCTGTAAGGCCGTAGAAAGCCCATAGACGCGTTTTAAGGACGCGGACGTATATTTTATCGTCTAAAGCACAAACCGCGCTTAAATCGCCGTATACGCGCTATCTTTTATGAGAATAACGCTGACCGCGTGCCAGGATCGCAAGCGCACATAAAAAAGACGGCCCCGGCGGACCGTCTTTCCATATCTCCGGCTTGTTATACTTGCGACTCCCAAAATTCTATTCTTTCCGCGATTTCTTGCGCGGGAGTCAACGGTATTTCGGTTTTTACCGTCTTGATACCGTCAACGTAATAACCGATACCGTGCAAAGGCAAGTTTTCACACCCGGCCGCGCCGATAGCTTGTCTGCTTTCTATAGACGATAAACAATGCAAGCCGACGCGCGCGTACATATTGAGTTGAATAGGGGCCGGTATAACCGCTTTGCACGGCGCTTGTGTACATGCAATAACAGAAATAGACGCGGCGCGCGCAAGCTGGAGAAGCCGCTGCAAGGACCGCGTAAACCGCTTTGCAAGCGGAGATAACATCATGTCCGCTAATTCGTCAATGATAACATAGATTTTAGGACCGCTTGTAAACTGCTGGACGCGGTCCGCCTCCATAGCCTTAAACCGTCTTTCCATAATTTCGATAGTATAATCAATCGCGTCGCAAATAGCGTCCGCGTCCGCTGCATACCGTAAAACATGCGGGAGATTTTTGTAACGCGCTAATTCGACGCGTTTCGGATCGCATAATATAAAACGGGTCTCCGCGGGAGATTTCAGCAAAGCGGAAAAAATTATCGAATTAACAAGAGTACTTTTCCCGCACCCAGTTGTTCCCGCGATTAAGCAATGGACTCCGCTTAATATATCGTCGCATAAGCTCCAACTATA
>Ga0310786_10001689_pt1 | contig 35355 bp, 25 predicted proteins | sample AusTroGonzalo_MG_FD_203881 | JGI IMG/M metagenome (GOLD analysis project Ga0310786, IMG submission 203881) | Bovine rumen microbial communities from tropical cattle in Woodstock, Queensland, Australia - Gonzalo_03 (v2) (version 2) | ecosystem: Host-associated > Mammals > Digestive system >... | reverse complement strand
CTGATAAGAAATAGTGTTGAATGAATTAAACTGATGAACATGAAAATAAATAAATTGCTTTTCGGACTTCTCGGCATGGCAGCTATTTCGTTTACTGCCTGCTCAGATGATAAAGTCGACTACGAAAGAGGTACTTGGGATGCCAATGAGAACTATGCCGACATTTATTTCGCAGAGTCATCTAAAACAGTAGAGCTCGACCCTGCGGATCCCCTCACCACCACCATCGAGATCTATCGTCGTGTGGAGCACGAGTACACCTATGCCAAGGACTCTCTTGGCAACGACTCTATCACGAGCGATACCATCGTAACGTCACTGCCTAAGCTCTCCTTGAAGCTCGACGTTGTCAGCAACACCGACAGCGTATTCGAGGTTGGCGACGCAGTATTTGCCGAGGGCGACACTGTTGCCATCGTCACCATCAAATTCCCCAAGGCTGAGGTTGGTGTACCCTACACGCTCGACCTGCAGGTAACTGGTGCCGACTATGTGTCACTCTACTCTGAGGCTCCTGCCACCAAGCTCACCGTTACACGTGTGAAGTGGAACGATGCAGGTTTCTATTTCGATGAAAACGGCAACAAGGTCGAGGGCATGTGTATGTTCACCGACGACTTTATCACCGGTTTCTTCGGTGTCGAAAACGTCTCTTATCCCATCAAGGTTCAGGAGCGTGCCGACAAGCCTGGTTACTTCCGTCTGATCAACGTCTATGGTGAGGACTATCCCTACAACGATCCTGGCGACTGGGACGACTCTAAGGATTACTACATCTATATCGATGCCACCAATCCTAAGCAGGTTTATATCCCCCACTATTGCGAAGTAGGTCTTGACTGGGGCTATGGCATGTTCCGTATCTCTAGTATGGCAGGCTACTATATTGACAAAGACCAGGCTGAGAAGGCCAACGACTACTTTGGCACCTATGCCAACGGTAAGATTACCTTCCCCAAGGAGGCTCTGCTCATCTCACTGGCCAACTACAACTCTGGCAACTTCTACAACTGTAACAGCGGTGGTCTGTTCACCGTGGTACTCGACCCCACTCTGAACCCCTATCGTGCCGACATCAAGAAGGACTTCGACTTTAGTCTCGACTACGAGGGCAAGTTCATCTCCGAGCAGTACGAATCAGTCACCCGTGCCCAGCTGTGGAAGGGTGTTGCCAACAACACCACCGACAAGTGCGACTCAGTCTTCGCTGCCACCTATGGCACGCCATACTGTCTGAAGAGCCCCTATGCCGAGGGTTACGACCTCTACTTCGCCGTGAAGGATGGTGAGGTGAAGATACCCGAGGGCTACGAGATCCAGGCTACTGGCGACAAGGCTGCCGGTGCCGACATCTTCGCTAAGATCAGCACCATGTCAACCTTCGAAGAAGGTCTCATCAACCTCGTCATCACCTTCCAGAACGAAGATGGTAGCGTGGTCTATGGCACCTCTACCGAGACGCTGAAGCACGTCACCTACACCAAGGATATGTTCCTGGGCAAGTTCACCTACATGTCAGTATATTCTAGCAACGGTAAGTTGTACGACCTCGGCATGATCGACATCGTCGAGAATCCCAATGCAGAGGATAGCGTCTACGTGAAAGACCTCTACCTCGAGGGCGCTGTTGTTCCTGCCAGGATCGACACCATGGGTGGTTACCTCTACATGCCTTCCTTCGAGTATCTCGGCATCGAGGAAGATGAGGGAGTTCCCTACTACATCTTCACCTATGCTAACAGCGGTGCCGACGATATCAAGTTCGAGCTCAACGATGACGGCGAACTCGTCACCAACGACCTCAGCATCGTAGGTACTCCCGACCTGCAGAACCTCTACGGATGGTTCATGTCTACCGAGACCACGTTCGTTCCTGCCCAGGCCGACGGTGCACGCGCCAAGTTCCTTAACCGCGCTGCCAAGTACACCCAGAACAAGGGTCACAAGGGTGCCAAGCTCCATAAGAGCGCTCCCAAGAACCTCAAGAAGATGGTAAGAAAGTAAGCATCCGCTTATATCCCTGATATCATTGCACGGAACCCATCATTTTGGATTCCGTGCAATATTTTTTGCATTTTCCTTGGTAGCCTCAACTTTTCTTCGTATCTTTGCCCACAAACAATAACTATCCATTTTAATAACTAAACAAATACTTACAACGATGAAAGACCTCAAAGGAACAAAGACCGAGCGCAACCTGCAGGAAGCATTCGCAGGCGAGTCGAAGGCACGAAACAAGTACACCTTCTTCGCATCCAAGGCCAAGAAAGACGGTTACGTACAAATCAGCAACATCTTCCTCGAGACGGCAGCCAACGAAAAAGAGCATGCCGAACTGTGGTACAAATACCTCAATGGCGGTAAGATCAGCGACACCGTAACCAACCTCGAGGATGCCGCCGGCGGCGAGAACTTCGAGTGGACCGACATGTATGCACGCATGGCCCGTGAGGCCCGTGAGGAAGGCTTCGACGAGATTGCCGACAAGTTCGAGGGTGTGGCAGCCATCGAGAAAGAACACGAGGAGCGCTATCGCAAGTTGCTCGACAATATCCGTAAAGAGTGTGTCTTCTCCAAAGACAACGACGTCATCTGGCAGTGCTCTAACTGTGGCCATATCGTCATCGGCAAGAAAGCCCCCGACGAGTGTCCCGTCTGCAACCACGCACAGGCCTACTTCCAAGTCAAGGCCGAAAACTATTAAGATTCTCGTTACCTTTTAAAGGGATTATCTCCAGCGCTGAAAGGGATAATCTCAAATGATGAAAGGGATAGGACTTTATATGTATAAGGAATAATCCCTTAGAGTTAAAAGTCCTATCGGAATGAAGCAAAGAGATTATCTCCTTAAAATATGGTAAGAAAAAGGCACCAACTCAGATATATTGCTGGGCCGGTGCCTTGTTTATGTATGATAGTAATTGATTACAGGATGATGCGCTGAGTCAGCATGATGTAACCCACCTTGCGCTTCAGGTCGCCCTGGCCAGCATAGTCAGTGTTGAAGAAGTTGTGCAGAGGCATTGAGAACTGCAGCAATAGCTTGTTCTTCTGTTTCTTGTCGGTGGTAGAGAAGGCGAAGTCAAGACCGAGACCGCCCTTGAGCATGTCGTTGTCGGTATTGAAATTCTTGGCTGTGGTGCTGCATCCTGTTACGATGTCGTAGAACACGCCAGCCTCGAAAGCGTTCTTCTTACTACCCATGATGAAGCCCACACGAGGCTGGATGTAATAGCCACGCAGGTTCTCGTCGCTTTCCTCGAATACTACCTCCTGACTCTTGAAATAGGTGCCGGCATAGAAACCGAGTACCGACTCTTTCCACGAGGCATCCACGCCAATGGCATAGTCGCCGATGTGCTTGAAGGGGTTGCCGAAAGCATAGTGATAGGGGCCGTAGATGTCGCCATAGACACCATTGTCGCTGAACCCGCTCTTACCCATACCGATGGGGAACACCAAGTCGGGATCGGGGATGACGCAGTCTAACACCTTCTCTGCCTTACTGTTGTCGTCAGCGGCATATTCCTTCACCAGTGACTCAGCAGCAGCATAGATCAGGGTGGTGAAATAGTTGGTGCTCCAGGCACGTGTGTTCAGTGTCCATTGGCCATCGTTCTGGGCCGAGGCAGTGGTGCAAATCATGATTGCCAGCACTGCCGTTGTAATCATCTTTTTCATTGTGTTTTAATAAAGTGTTTAAAATTTTGCTGCAAAGGTACAAATAAGCGAGCACAATACAAAGCAAAAATACAGTTTTTTGCTTTTATTGTCGAGCGAAAGTACCTTCGACCGTAGGTCAAAGGTAGTGCAAACCGAACGAAAAACCAAATATATTTGAGTTTTTCTGAGGTGCAGCCTCAGAGGTTTACAGTGGGATGACCCAGAAGGCATAGGGTGGCAAGGTGAGCTGGGAACCAGAGACGGGATACTGGCGGACGACAGGCTGCTGGTCATCGGGAGTGCCGGAGAAGCCCTCAGCACGTGCCGAGGCAGGCAGGGAAAGACCCTGCAGGCTGACGGTGAGCTCTACAGGCAGGGCGTTGACCAGCTTGAGGTAGCGACGCCCAGTCTTGCTGTCGCGCACCAGGCTGGCAGCCACACGATGGGCAACCTGAGGATTGGAGATGCTGAGACGCAGGTCTTCGTAGCGGTCGCCACTATTGACGGAGAACAGACGCTGCACATGATAGGCGGGTGTGGGTCGCACGCTGGTGTTGGAGAAATAGATCATGTCAGGGTTCCAGTTGGAGTGGCCGTCCTTGCTGAGCATGGGGGCATAGCTGGTCATCTCGACAATATCGCCGTTGCGCTCTACATTACACAGATACAGGGCCTCGGCCAGGGCGGTCTCTACGTTGGGACGCTTGACAGGGGTGGAGGCGGCATACTCGCCCAGATAGACCTTGGGCAGATGGCGGTCGTAGCTGTCGTAATAGTCCTGATGGCGCATGAACCAACCCGTAGACTCGTAGTAGTGCTCATCGAGCATATACTGCAGGTCGGGATGCTGACGGGCATAGTCCCAGGCTTCCTGATAGTCGGCCGAGGGGGTGTGGAAGGGTCCTGCCGTGCCACATATCTTGATGTCGGGATAGTGCTGGCGGATGGCCTGACAGATCATCTGGTAGCGCTCTTCGAAGACGGTAGAGATGATGTCCTCGTTGCCAATGCCAATATATTTCAGATGGAAAGGTGCGGGATGGCCTGCATCGGCACGCATCTTGGCCCACTTCGAGGTAGCGGGGTCGCCATTGGCCCATTCGATGAGGTCGAGCAGCTCCTGGATATAGGCAGGCATCTGGTCCATGGGAATACCGCCTTGCTGTCCGCCTATGCCCTGGGCGTTGTTGGCAGAGTTCTGACACGGCACACCAGCAGCCAGCACGGGCAATGGCTCGGCACCGATATCCTCGCAGAACTGGAAATACTCGAAGAAGCCCAAGCCGCGGGTCTGATGGTAGTTCCAGATGTTGAAGTCGGGCTTGCGCTCCCACAGCGGACCTACGGTGTGGTTCCAGTGATAGATATTGTCAAGACCCTGGCCGTGGCTCATACAGCCGCCAGGGAAGCGCACGAACTTGGGGTGCAAGTCGGCAATGACCTGAGCCAGATCGCGACGCAGACCGTTCTTGCGGTTCTTGAAGGTGTCGCGCGGGAAGAGCGAGATCATATCGACACACACACGGACTGACCGCTGGGGGATGACTGCCAGACGGGCCTTCTCGGAGCCTGCCTGGGCAGTGAGCACGGCGCTATACTGCTGCCAGCCCTCGCCCTTGGCGGAAACCTGACTGCGGGCCAGCACCTTACCGTCGGGCGCCACTAACTGAATCTGGAAGAACTGCTGCTGACCGTCGGCACGCACAAACATAGAGAAGTCGTAGCGTTTGCCCTTCTCGACGACGATGCCGTCCCAGCCCTCGTTCCACAGCGTATCGGTGGTGACGACGGCATAGTGGGGGTTGTTGGCATGCAGGGGATTCTCGGTAGCTATCTCAATAGGCTTAGCGGAGTGCCAGGCGGTAGTTGCCGTCCAGCCACGATGATCGCGCGGCGTATATTCAAAGTCGCGGTTCTGGATAAGCTCGGCATAGAGACCGCCGTCGGCAGCATAGCTGATATCCTCGAAGAAGATGCCGATGAGCTTGTCGCTGATGGCTTTCTCGGTGCCGATGACACTCAGCGTGGCACTGACGGGCTGCAAGCCTGCCAGGGTGCGGACATCGTCAGACATCCGCTCGGCGCTCTTCTGTCCGTCGATACGCTGCTGGGCATGATGACGAAGCACCACATCCAACTCGTCGGCGGTGATGGTGAAGGCATTTCCCTCGTAGAGCTTGCCGTTGACGGTGGCGGTGTCGCGCCATATCGTGCCCTGCCAAAGGCTGGGCCGGTCCTGCGAGAAATGACGGAAGTCGGCAGAGGCGCTCACCTCGCGGTTGCCCTGCTCCGACTGGTAATAAATAGTAAAGGTGCCGTCGGCATGAACACGCACCTCGGGTTTCAGACACTGGCGGGTGGTCATGATGGGATAGTCCTGAGGACGCCACGTCACCAGGTCGCGGCTATAGGCGGCGGCAAACAGCGGGGCATGGTCGCTGACCTGAAACACCAGGCGCCAGGTGCCGTCGATGGCACGGGTCACAGAGGCATACTGCATCTTCTTCTCGACACCCCACGTGCCATAGTCGGAGGAGCAGAGCTGACCCACATGTTGCCAGGTGCCCTGCTGCTCGACAGCCAGCTGGAGGCTGTTCTGGTCGGTGGGTGAATAGATGAAGACACGGTGCTGCTGGGCTGCGGCGGGTGTCGTCAGGGCAGCGCATACTATTGTGAGTAGTGCTACTACGCGGAGGCGTTTCAGATTCATTGTCGTGTTGGATTTATTATTCGTTCTAATTATTCAAATTCGTTTCTTAAAATATTACAGGGTGGTTTCCTTTACCTTCTCGGCCTTGAAGCCAGCGCCAGTGAAGCGGAACACGTACTGAACCTCGACGGGATGGGAGGGGTTGGCGGTGTTATGACACAGGGCGGCGATGTCCTTGCCCTCGACAGGCAGGTTGAGACCGAACGAGTCGTAGCGGTCGGTGACGTCGAGGATGGTACGGGCGATATCGGGCACGGGCTCCAGGGTGTCGGAATCGGAGTCGTACTCATAGAACGCCAGCGCCTGCTCGGCCTTGTCCCACGACAGGTGGTTCTCGGTGAGCCAGAAGGCCACGAGCTTCTTGCCGCCGGCGATGTTGCAGTAGCAGCACTCTACGCCCCAGTCGAGGTCGGCCTTCATATAGCACGACAGGTAGCCGTTGTTCTTCTTATCGATGATGAGATAAGAGGCCTCATCCTCGTTATACCTGTTGGGGAAGGCGAGGTATTCGAGCAGCGACTTGTTGGGCATATAGTCGGTGAACTCCTGACAGAAGGCGAAGGCCATTTTTGAGATGGTGGCGGTGCCGTCGGCAGCAACGGGAGAGATGGGGGTCTGCGCCCACACGTCACGGATGGCAGGCACTGCGGTCTCACCAGGGTTGACACCATCGTCGGTCATCTCGCCATCGGCCTGCTGAGCCTCCTGGGCGGTGGCTTCTACTGCGGCAGAGTCGGACGGCTGTGCGTCGTTTTGGGTGGCTTGTTTATTCCCACATGCTACCAGCACAAGGGAAAGGGCTGCCAGAGCCGTTATCATAAAATGCTTTTTCATAAGTGATTCGTTTTATTCTCCAATATACTGCATGATGAGGGCTACAATCTCGTCCTCGGTCTTGCCGTCGGCACTGATGACGAGGTCGTAGTTGCGGGTGTCGTAGCGTGACGACTTGGTGTATTTCTTCACGTAGTTCTCGCGCATCTTGTCCACCTTCTCGATAATCTTGAGGGCCTCATCCTCGCTGATGCCCTGCTTGCGCACCACACGGGCGATGCGGAAAGGCATGGAGGCCTGGACGAGGATGTGGAGGTGGTTGGGATGATTGCGGAACACATAGAAGCCGCTACGACCTGCGATGACACACGACTCGTCGAGGGCGATGGCCTTCAGGATCTCCGTCTCGGCACGGAACATCTCGTCGGTATCGAGCTCCTCGGGTTCGGCACCCTCCACGGGGATGAAATAGTTGGAAGAGGAACCTGAGCCCGACATCTTACGCTTGAAGTCGGCCCACCAGCCCTGCTGGCGACCCTTGAGCTTCTCGATCTCCTCGACGGTGAGGTGATATTTCTGTTCCAGGGCCTGGATGAGGGCCTTGTCAAAGTACTCCACACCAAGTTTCTCGGCCAGCTTGCGACCTACGGTGCGTCCTCCGCTGCCTAACTCACGATTGATGGTGATGACAAATTTCTCGTTCTTATTCATAATGATAGTATTTTATAGTTTTTACAGTTAATAGATAAGCATAGAGATGAGCGACGCAATGATGGTGCTCACGATGACACTCACCAGTCCTGGCATCATGAAGGAGTGGTTGAGCAGGTACTTACCAATGACGGTAGTACCAGAGCGGTCGAAGTTGACGGTGGCAATATCACTGGGATAGTTGGGGATGAAGAAATAGCCATAGACCGACGGCAGCACGCCGAGCAGCACGGGGCCCGGGATATCGAGGGAGTAGGCCAGCGGCAACATGGCTACCACCACGGCGCCCTGACTGTTGACAAGCACCGAGACGGCAAAGAAGGCGAAGCAGATGGCCCACGGATACTGGCTGACAATACCTGTGAGACCTGCCTCCAACTCTGGCATATAGTTAGAGAAATAGGTATCGGCCAGCCAGGCAATGCCATATATGGCTACCACTGCCACCATGCCCGACTGCCACACAGGACCTGCCACTGCCTTTTTGGGACTGGCCTTGGCAAAGAGTATCATGAAGGCGGCGGCCATGATCATGACTATCTGGATGATGATGTTCATGCCGATGGGCTTCATCACAGGCGTGCCGTCGGCGGCCACCTTACCGCTATCGAACGTAGGACGGATGTCGAAACCAATAATCTGCATGAGCGAGTAGAACACGATGACGGCGAGGGCACCTACGAAGATATACACCGACAACTTGGCGGAAGGACTGATTTCCTTGTCGAGCACGGAGGCGGTGCCACCATACATATACTCACGCATCTCGGGGTTGGCCAGACGGGCCTGGAACTGCGGGTCTTTGTCGAGGTCCTTGCCACGCTTATACGACAGGGCGGCAGCTGCCATCAGTCCGCACAGACAGGCGGGGATGGTGACGGCGATGACCTGCAGGTTGTTGACCTCGAAGCCTGCCTCATTACTGATAACCACAAACGATGCCACAGCAGCGGCAATTGGCGAACAGGTGATACCCACCTGAGAGGCTATCGACGCCACGCCACAGGGACGCTCGGGACGGATACCTTTCTTCAAGGCGATGTCGCAAATGATTGGCATCAGCGTATAGACCACATGGCCTGTGCCCACCAGCACCGTGAGGAAGAAGGTGCAGAGGGGTGCCAGGAACGTGACGTGGGCAGGATGTTTTCGCAGTAGCCGTTCGGCCAACTGGATGAGCCAGTCCATGCCTCCCGCTGCCTGCATGATACCAGCACAAGTGACGGCAGCGATGATGATGTAGATAACGTCGGTAGGGGGATTGCCAGGCTTCATGCCGAATCCCAATACCAGGATGGCGAGGCCGATTCCGGAGATGGCACCCAGCGCCAAGCTGCCATAGCGCGAGCCTACATAGAGGGCCAGCAGCACTATGAGCAACTGAATAATCATTATAATCTCCATAATAGTAATAGGTTAGTGTTATTGTTTGTTTGGAATGTTTTCGCGAGTGATCACCGTCGCACCTTCTTGCCATTTTCTATGACGAGGCCCTTGGTATGGGCATCGGCACGGCGGCCACTGACGGTATAGGTCTCAGAGGCAGCGGCGGCAGGACGCTGAGGGGCTACGACAGACGCAGGACGGCTGACGAGGGTGAGGCGCATGTAGTCGATATCGGGCATCCAACCGGAGGTGTTGTAGAGGCGCACCACATTCTCACCATCATTGAGGGTGACGGCAACCTTCTTCTTGGCCACACTGCTATATGAGCCGGAGTTGAGCGAGTAGGTGCCCACCTTCTGACCGTTGACCTCAAGGGTAAGGCTGCGGTTCTCGCCACACTCATAGGCCAACTCTAGGGTGTATTCTCCCCCACCCTGACTATAGACGTGGCGCCACTGCAGGTCGTTGTCGGAACGGTTTCCCAGCCAGCCAGCCTTCATGCCGCCAGAGCAGGCATTGTCGGAGGTATAGACACCAGAGACATACGACTGGTTGTTCTTAATCTCCTGATAGCGTGAGAGATAGGCGGTCTCTGCCTCGTAGAGCGTACGCTCCAGGCGCTGCTCGGCCTCGAGGGTATAGATGCGGGTGCCGTGGGCCGGCACGTTGACGGTGAACGACGTCTCGGCATCGTCTATGTCGGTCTGCTCGAAGCAGTCGTGCATCTTCACACGTCCTGCCAACTCTACATCGGCAAAGTTGAGGGTGATGTCCTTATCGGCATCGGAGGCGTTATAGAGAGCCACTGCACGACGGGTGCCGAAACGCTGCGCAATATCCTTGACCAACACATAGCAGTTGCCACTGCGCTTGGCCACATAGGCCTGCAGATAGAGGCTGTCCTGATTGAGAGCGATAAGGTCAGGGTTAGAGAGTAGCTTGGTGACACGTCCGCTGACGGTGAGGGCTGACATATCGCAACCAATAAGCAGGGGACTGGCCATGATACACCACATGCCGAAGTGAGTCTTGTCTTCCTCTACGGTAAGGCCGCGGCCTACCTCGAGCATATCCATGTCGTTGTAGTGACCATCGAAGCAATAGGCGGAGAGATAGAGGTTCTCGTCGATGATGCCCTTGACGGAGTTCCAGCTGGCATTGATGTCGCCAGTGGTGCGCCAGGAGGTGCTGACATCGTGGATCCACGTGCCAGGATAGGCCCAGCGGCATACGTTATAGCGCACATCGGTGCGACCCGTTCCCAGGATGGCCTGCCAGATAGCGCTGTAGCGTTCCTCCTCGTCGAGCTTTAGCTGGTCCTCGTTGTGGATGGGGTCGCCACCGCAGAAGTCAACCTTGATGAAGTCGAAGCCTAACTCGTTGAAGAAATACTCTGCATCCTGCTCGTCGTGCTGATAGAGGCCGGTGTTCTTGCCCAGGGCGTCGCCATTATGATAGCTTCCGCAGGTGTTATGGCCTGCATCGCTGTAGATGCCTGCCTTCAGACCTTTGTTGTGGATGAAGTCGACCACGGGCTTGAGGCCGTTGGGGAAGCGGCTCTTGTTGATAAGCAGCTGTCCCGTTTCGCTATCTCGTCCACCCTGGAAGCCATCGTCGATGTTGATATACTGATAGCCGGCATTCTTGAAGCCCTTGGAGACCATCGCGGTGGCCTGCTTCTTGATGAGGGTCTCATTGATATTGGTGAGATAGGTGTTCCAGGAGCTCCAACCCATGGTAGGACCCTTGGGCGAGGTCTGTGCCTGAGCCGACAGGGAGAACGCGGCGGCAGCCAGCAGTACGAGGAATGGATGTTTCATATGTCGTTAATTTAGGATTCTAACAGTATCTTCACTATGCGCTCGGCGGTACGTCCGTCCCAGCGGTCGGGCAAGGCGCATTTCTTCCAGTTACCACTGAGCAGGTCGCGGAGGGCCGCACGAAGTTTGTCGGCATCACCACCCACCAGGACATTAGAGCCCACGGTGACGGTTTCCTGATGCTCGGTATAGCTGTTGAGGGTGATGCAGGGCACACCATTGAAGGTAGCTTCCTCTGCCACATTACCGCTATCGGTGATGATGCCCTTGGCGTGGGCCGTGAGCCAACCGAACTCGAGGTAAGGGAGTGAAGGGTGAAGGGATATTGGTGAAGGGTGAAGGGTGACAGGTGACGGGAGATTAGCTGCAAGCTGAGACACCACTTCGAAAGCCTTACCACGCAGGGGGGCGATGATGGGGTTATCGCCAGCAGTCTCGGCGATAACCTCAAGCATCTGCTTCAGATTGTCTTCATCGGCTAACAGGGCCTTGCGGTTTAGCGTCAGCACGATATAAGAGGAAGGAGGAAGGTTAAAAGTGGAAGGTTGGCGCAGGCGCTGGTGGTTGAAGCGGAGGGTGTCCATGAGGATGTTTCCCACCATGTAGGTGTTGGAACCTTCGGCCTGCTCACGGGTAGCCACACTATTGCTCTTAATGCCTGCGGTGAAGAGGTAGTCGCTGAGGGCGTCGATAACAAGGCGGTTCACCTCCTTCGGCATGTTCATATCGAACGAACGGGTGCCTGCCACGAGGTGGGCCAGCTTGACGCCACGTTTCTTGGTGACGATGGCTGCCGCCATAGTAGAGGCGAGGTCATCGACCACAATCACCACATCAGCAGGGTTCGCGTCGAGGTAGGTGTCGAAATGGGCCATCACCCTACTGGTAATCTCGTTGAGACTGGTGCTATCCACACCAAAGAACACCGAGGGACGAGGCATCTGCAGGTCGTCGAACAGCGACGACTCCAGCGTGGGGTCATCCTCGCGACCTGTATATACCAGTTCGTACTCGGCACCGTCGGCCTGCTCTATGGCACGAATCAATGGTGCCACCTTAACGAAATTGGGGCGTGCGCCCGCTACGATACATATCTTCTTCATTCAGATTTGATATTTTCTTTTTTACCTTTCACCCTTCACCTTTCACCCTTCACCTTTCACCTTTCACCTTTCACCCTTCACCTTTCACCCTTCACCTTAAGCAGTCTGTCTATTTCATCAAACTGCTTTCCCATGTTGAGATTCAGGTAGATGCGATAGAGCACGGGGGCCCATTTATCCTTCTCGTCAGGCATCAGCTGGCGGTACTGCTCCATATAGGGCAGCGCCTTCTGATAAGCCTGGCGCATCTGTTTCTTGTAGTGCCGTGCGTCAAGACGACTGGCTATATTGACGTAGGCCGAGCCCGCATTGAAATAAGGTTCTGCCATCTTTGGATTCATGTCGATGAGCTGCTGGCTGACCTTGATACTCTCGGAATAGCGTTCGAGACGCAGCAGCGTGGTACTCTTGGCAAAGAGGAATAGCTGACTGGAGTCGTTGACGGCTAAGGCGCTGTCGGCCACAGCCAAAGCATTCTCGTATTGTCCCCTGGCGATGTAAACATCCATCAGGCGGGGGAAGAAATAATAGAACTGCGGATAGCGGCGGAAGCCCTCCTGCAGCGTGGAGAGATAGAGCTGTTCGTCGTTGAGCCACTTGCGAGCCTCAGCCACAAACAGCAGGGTGAAGTCGGCCTTGGTGGTGTCCTGCAATGCCAGTTTGTAATGGCGCAGGGTGAGCACCGGGTCGTTGAGTTTATAGCCGCAATAGGTGGCCCAATAGGCTGCCTCGGGCATGCGGCTGTCGAGGGAGTCGTAGTGGTAGGTAGAGAACAGGGGCTGACGGGCACAGTCTATATAGGCCTCGTAATAGTCGTAGGCCTCGGTCCACTTGCCCTTGCGCAGCAGGAACGAGCCACCATTGAAGAGGTTGGGCCTATAGCCGTTCTGCTGTTCGGCATGGCTCTTGCGGTATTCCGGTGCCAGGCTGTCGAGGGTCTCGGCGATGGAGAGCATCTTTCGGGCATGACTGAAGAACAGGGCCGTGTCGTAGTTTTGCTTCAAATACAACTTCTCGTTGCCCTGCTCGTACTTGCCGCGCACAGCATCGTAGTAGGCCAACCAGATGCGCTTGTTGGCACGGTTGGTCGAATCGCCGAGGAGCTTTACCAGCACTCTCTCAGCATCGTCGTATTTGCCGCTCTTGATAGAAGACCGTGCCTGACTGAGCTCTTTCTTCTGAGCCATCAGGCACGGTGTTATCATGAGTAAGAGAAGCAAGGTCGCAATGAGTTGCTTCATTCTACAGGTTCAAAGGGGTTATTAATGGCCGGCATTCACCAGCTTCTCCATCTCGTCGGACTTAGCCTTGTCGCCGATAGAGTAATAGATCTGATAAAGAGGATATGCCCAGTTTACCTTCTCGCGGTCGGGGTCGAGCTCCTTAGAGCGCTCCAGGAACGACTTGGCCTCAGTCAGGATCTCCTTCACCTTGTCGGCATTGGCCTTGGTCAGACCACCAGTATTCTTGTCAGCCAGCTTGTCCTTCAGGTCGATAGCCTTACCATTGAGGCAGACACCTGCGTTGAAGATACACTGGATGAAGTCGTTGTCGAGCTCGATGGCCTTCTTGTAGGCCTCGATAGCAGGATCCCACTCACGGTTGTTCATGTGAACCTGACCAGTGAGGGCCCAAGCCATCTTGTTCTCGGGGTTGATGGCAATCTCCTCCTCAGCCCAGGCAGCCATAGCAGCCTGATCGTCAGAACGGGTGTAGTACTCCATCAGCAGGTTGAAATAACGGTCCTCCTCGGGGTTAGCCTTGTGCAGGTCCTTCACCATAGCCACATAAGCCAGAGAGTCTTCCTTGGTCTTCAGGGTCTCCTTCTTAGAGAACAGCATGATCTCGTTAGCCTCAGCAGCCTTCGCGGGATCCTCGGCAGCCATCTTGGCGAACTTCTCTGCTACAGCGTAGTTCTTCTGCTGATAAGCCACCAGACCGGCATAGTAGGCAATCTCGGAACGATACTGGTCCTTTGTCACATCTTCTACCTCAGCACAACCCTTGAAAAGCTCGTCAGCAGGGCTCTCCAGATAGAGTGTCCACTTCTCCAAAGCACCGTCGAGGTTCTTGTGGTTATAGTCGTACAGACCAGCGTTTATCAGGTTCAGACGCACGTTCTGCATGCGCTGCTGGTTGTTCTGACGGAAACGCAGCTTAACCTTACCCTTCTCGTTGGGCTGACGGTCGTACTCATCACACTTGATAGCAGCCTTCATGGCCTCGAAGCAGGCATTGTTCATGGCCAGGGTGTCGTACGGCACCTTCTTCTGCTGCATCACATTCTGCATATTCTCGTTCTGGATAGCCGTGAACTTGCCAAACTCAATATCGGCCTTCAGAGCCCAAGCCTCAGCCTTGTCTTCAGTGGCAGGCGAGTTGAGTGCTGGAGTCAGCATCTGCAGGGCGGCTTCAATCTCACCCTTGCCAAGCTGCTTCCTGGCTTCTTTCACGATAAAATCCTGAGCAAAGGCGGTGGTGGCAGCAGTTGCCATCAGGGCCATCATCATTAACTTTTTCATCTTCTTTTTGTTATTAAGTTAGTTAAACAATTATTCGTTAGTTTGGTTATTCTCACTAATCTCAGCACCCTCGGCACCCTCAGCAAGCTCGACATTCTGTGCCTGCTCCTCGGCCAGTTCCTCCTCGGTAGCTTTCTGCACCTTGCAGACACTGGCGATGCTGTCGTTCTTCTTCGTCAGGTTGATGAGACGCACACCCTGAGTGGCACGACCCATGACACGTACCTCGCTGACATTCAGTCGGATGAGGATACCGCTCTTGTTGATAATCATCAGGTCGTTCTCGTCAGTCACCACCTTGATGGCTACCAGACGACCGGTCTTCTCGGTGATGGCGAGGGTCTTCACACCCTTGGTGCCACGAGCTGTCTTACGGTAGTCCTCAATATCAGAGCGCTTGCCATAGCCATTCTCACTAACCACCATGATGGTCTCTGTCTGAGGATCGTTGACACATACCATGCCTACAACCTCGTCGTCGCCACCATCGAGACGCATACCGATAACACCCGTTGACACACGGCCCATAGTACGAACCTGGTCTTCGTTGAAGCGTACAGCACGTCCGTTGCGGTTAGCCAGCAGAATCTCGTTCTGACCATTGGTGAGACGAACGCCTACCACCTGGTCGCCCTCGTTGATGTTGATGGCGATGACACCTGCAGCACGTACATTCTTATACTGGTTCAGACAGGTCTTCTTCACAATACCCTGCTTGGTGGCGAATACCACATAATGGCTGTTCAGGAACTCTTCGTCATTGAAGTTCTTGATGCGCAGCACAGCATTGATAGAGTCATCGGGCTCGATATTCAGCAAGTTCTGGATGGCACGACCCTTAGAGTTCTTGTCGCCCTCAGGAATCTCGTAGCACTTCTGCCAGTAGCAGCGACCCTTCTGGGTGAAGAACAGCAGCGTGTTGTGCATGGTGGCAGGATAGATATACTCGGTGAAGTCGTTGTCGCGATGACGGGCTCCCTTAGAACCCATACCGCCACGACCCTGAGCATGGAACTCGCTCAGCGGGGTACGCTTGATATAACCCATGTGGCTGATGGTAATCACCACGGGATCATCGGGATAGAAGTCCTCGGCATTGAACTCATGGTCGAAGGGGATAATCTCCGTCTTGCGCTCATCGCCATACTTCTCCTTCACTTCCAGCAGATCCTGCTTCATCACCTCCTTACAACGCTCAGGGTTGTTGAGGATTTCCTCCAAGTCGGCAATCAGCTTCATCAGGTCGTCGTACTCCTGGTGCAGCTGGTCAACACGCAGGCCGGTCAACTGACTCAGACGCATATCAACGATAGCCTTCGACTGGAGCTCGTCAAGGTCGAAACGCTTCTCCAAGTTACGCTGGGCGTCGGTAGGTGTTGCCGACTGACGAATGATATGTACCACCTCGTCGATATTGTTTACGGCAATGATCAAGCCCTCGAGGATGTGGGCACGCTCCTGAGCCTTCTTCAGGTCGTACTTGGTGCGACGGATGGTCACCTCGTGGCGATGCTCAATGAAGTAACGGATGCACTCACGCAGTGAGAGCAGCTTCGGACGCATCTTACCGTGAGTGCCGGGGATGGGCACCAGGGCAATATTGTTCACAGAGAACGAGCTCTGCAGGGCTGTCATCTTGAACAGCTTGTTCAGAATCACGTTGGCATTGGCATCGCGCTTGCAGTCAACCACGATACGCATACCTTGACGGCCTGACTCATCGTTGACATTCGAGATTCCCTCAATCTTGTGCTGGGTGGCCAGGTCAGCGATATACGCTACCAGGTCGGCCTTGTTCACACCGTAAGGAATCTCTGTCACCACAATCTTATCGTGGGTCTCGCCACTCTCGATCTCAGCCTTGGCACGCATCACGATACGTCCACGACCTGTCTCGTAGGCATCTTTCACTCCCTGCAGACCATAGATGTATGCACCTGTAGGGAAGTCGGGACCAGGGATATACTGCATCAGGCCCTCGCAGTCAATCTCGGGATTGTCGATAAAGGCACAGCAACCATCAATCACCTCACCCAGGTTGTGGGTAGGCATATTCGTTGCCATACCTACAGCAATACCGTTACCACCATTCACCAGCAGGTTGGGCACCTTCGTAGGCATCACGCTGGGCTCTACCAGGGTGTTGTCGAAGTTGGGATCCATATCCACGGTGTCCTTCTCCAGGTCGTCCATGATATGCTCACCCATCTTTGAAAGGCGGCACTCGGTGTAACGCATGGCAGCTGGCGAGTCACCGTCAACCGAACCGAAGTTACCCTGTCCGTCAACCAGCGTGTAACGCATGTTCCATTCCTGACCCATACGTACTAGGGCGCCATATACTGACGAGTCGCCGTGGGGGTGATACTTACCAAGCACCTCACCAACGACACGTGCACACTTCTTGTGCGGCTTGTCACTGGTGTTGCCAATGCCCATCATACCATAGAGAATACGGCGGTGTACGGGCTTAAATCCATCACGAACATCGGGAAGGGCACGAGCCACAATCACGGACATCGAATAGTCGATGTACGAAGACTTCATCTCTTCCTCGATGTTAATCTTCAAAATTCTGTCGTTGTCAATCGTCTGATCCACTTTTCTATAATGTTAAATTTTAATACTCATATTTGGGTCGAAATGGGCGAGAATCGCGTTTAAGGCCATTTTTAAGCCCGCTGACGCGTTTTTGCCTTTTCGTTTCAGCGTACAAAGGTACAAAAAAAAACAAAAGAAAAAAAGTAAAAAGGTAAAAAAGAAAGGAAACACTGTCCATTTTTTACTTTTTTACCTTTTTACCCTTTCACCTTTTTATTTTTTTACCCTTTTCTATTCACCTTTCACCATTCACCATTCACCTCACCGTCATATGGAAACAGGCCTGCTTCACCTCGTACTTGATATAGCAGCGCTTCTGCTTACGCATATCGTTCAGCACCTCACTCAGGATATACTTCAGCGAGTCATCACGAACAGTACGGCGATGAGGGCCGTCAGGATCCTCCACAACCTTATATCGGGTATAGGTGATATCGAAGGTGGTACCAAACAGGTGGCATGATTTCTCGGTGGCATTACCATTATGGCGACGCAGCTTGGCGACATCCTCCTCGGTACGTAACACACTAGTAACTATAAATTTATGGAGGGGCACACCTTTCACCTGCAGACTATCGAAGAAGGCCCGACCGATGTCCTGCAACAGGATGGCAGCACGGGGAGTGAGATAGGGGATGCTGCTGTAAAGAGGGTCTATATAATAATAAGGTGAAAAACCTACATACACCAACTCGCTCTTACGGGCCTCAGCATCACGACGGTTCTTAACGGGTTTCACACCCCAATAGCGGGCAGCAGTAAGCTGCAGGTCATTACTGTCGGGGAAAGCCTTCGAATAACTGGGCACACTCAGAATACGATGATAGCGGTCTCCATCAGGCACATAGCGGGTGGCAGACTGGGACTTAGCCTCATAGAACTCATAGGAATCACGAGATTTTTGGGGATTCTGGGCCTTCTGGGGCTCATTGGCCTTCTGGGCTTCAGCCTCTTGAGGTTTCTGGGACTCTTGGGTTTCCTTAGCTTTCTGAGCCGTTTGGGTCTCTTGGACTACAGAATCAACCGCCAGACTGTCGGCAGTTTCAGCCACAGTACCTGGGGAGGTGAGACCAGGAAAAGCACAACGAATCAGGGCCAGGATGATGACCACAACGCCAAAACCCTCTAAAAACCTATGTTTTTGTATCTCTTTATTCATTTTTTCATCATTCAGACTGCAAAGTTACGAAAAACGAGTGAAATACAAAAAGAAAAATAAGTTTTCCTTTATTTTCTCACATTATTTTGTAACTCTGAGGCAACAGCCCGAAGTTACTCACGCTCGAAAAAACTCAAAAACATTTGGTTTTTTGCTCGCTTATTCGTAACTTTGAAGCAACAGCCCGAAGTTACTCACGCTCGAAAAAACTCAAAAACATTTGGTTTTTTGCTCGCTTATTCGTAACTTTGCACCCAAATTGCAAATATTCGAATATTAGACATGAACATACTTGAACTGAGTGAACAAGAAATTCTTCGTCGACAGTCGCTTGACGAACTGCGCAAGATGGGTATCAACCCCTACCCTGCTGCAGAGTATCCCGTAAATGCATGGAGCACCGATATCATCGAGAACTTCGAGGACCTGCCCGTTATTGGTAAGGACGAGGAAGGCAACGATGTACGCGAGACGGCAACACCCGAAAACAGTCGCATGGTAAGCATCGCAGGCCGTATCATGAGCAAGAGCATCATGGGTAAGGCTGCCTTTGCCAAGCTGCAGGACTCTAAGGGCCGCATCCAGGTTTATGTGCAGCGCGACGCCATCTGTCCCGACGAGAATAAAGACCTCTATAATATTGTATTCAAGAAACTCCTCGACCTGGGCGACTTCATCGGCGTGAAGGGTTACGTGTTCCGTACCAAGACTGGCGAGATTAGCGTCCACGTGCTGGAGCTGACCGTGCTGAGCAAGAGTCTGAAGCCACTGCCTGTGGTCAAGACCGATGCCGACGGTAAGGTTTATGATGCCTTCGACGATCCCGAGTTGCGCTATCGTCAACGCTATGTGGACTTGGTGGTGAATGCTGGCGTAAAGGAGACATTCCTGAAGCGTGCAACTATCATCCGCACCATGCGTCGCATCCTCGACGATGCCGGCTATACCGAGGTTGACACACCTATCCTGCAGAATATCGCAGGTGGTGCATCAGCCCGCCCATTCATCACCCACTTCAATGCCCTGAATCAGGACATGTATATGCGTATTGCCACTGAGCTTTACCTGAAGCGCCTTATCGTTGGTGGTTTCGAGGGTGTTTACGAGATGGGTAAGAACTTCCGCAACGAGGGTATGGACAAGACCCACAACCCTGAGTTCACCTGCATGGAGCTCTACGTGAGCTATAAAGACCTGTTGTGGGGTATGACCTTCACCGAGAAGATGCTCGAGGAGATCTGTACAGCCGTCAACGGTAAGCCCGAGGTTGAGATTGATGGTAAGGTTATCTCATTCAAGGCCCCATTCCGCCGCCTGCCTATCCTCGACGCTATCAAGGAAAAGACTGGTTTCGATTGCGATGGCAAGACCGAGGACGAGATTCGTGCATTCTGCCTCTCTAAGGGCATGGATGTAGATGAGACCATGGGTAAGGGTAAGCTTATCGACGAGCTCTTTGGCGAGTTCTGCGAGGGCACCTTCATCCAGCCTACTTTCATTACCGACTATCCTGTTGAGATGTCACCACTTACCAAGATGCACCGCAGTAAGCCCGGCCTCACCGAGCGTTTCGAGCTGATGGTTAACGGTAAGGAGCTGGCTAACGCCTACTCTGAGCTCAACGATCCTATCGATCAGGAGGAGCGTTTCATCGAGCAGATGAAGTTGGCTGACAAGGGAGACGACGAGGCTATGATCATCGATCACGACTTCCTGCGTGCCCTGCAGTATGGCATGCCTCCCACCTTCGGTATCGGTATTGGTATCGACCGTCTGGTGATGCTGCTCACAGGTAAGTTCGCTATTGGCGAGGTCATGCTGTTCCCACAGATGAAGCCTGAGAAAAAGGCTCCCCAGAGCACAATTCAGGAATGGGCTGCCATCGGCGTACCCGAAGACTGGGCTTATGTACTGCGCAAGGCTGGCTTCTACCTCATCCAGGACATCAAGGACGAGAAGGCTCAGGGCCTGCAGCAGAAGATTGGCGAGATCAACAAGAAGTTCAAGCTCAACTACGAGAAGCCATCTCTGGACGAGGTTCAGAGTTGGATAGACAAGGCAAACGTTTAATGTTTCACGTTTAATGTTCTGATGTACGACTGTGGTAAGATAGCAATCATTGGTGGCGGCTCGTGGGCAACGGCCATAGCCAAGATTGTGGTGCAACACACGCATCACATTGGATGGTATATGCGTCGTGAGGATCAGATTGAGGACTTCAAGCGCCTGACCCATAACCCCAGCTATCTAACCAGCGTTCATTTCGACATCAAGGAGATTGAGTTCAACAGCGACCTCAACAAGATTATTGATGCCTACGACACTTTGGTTTTCGTGGTGCCTTCACCCTATCTAAAGAACCATCTTCGTAAACTGAAGGTCAGGCTGAAGGATAAGTTCATCGTCACTGCCATCAAGGGTATCGTGCCCGACGAGAACCTTATCTGTACGGAGTATTTCCATCAGGTGTTCGACGTGCCCCACGACAACCTGGCATGCATCGGAGGACCTTCACATGCCGAGGAGGTGGCCTTGGAGCGTCTGAGCTACCTGACGGTGGGCTGTTCGGATATGGAGAAGGCACAAGCCTTTGCCACGGTTCTCAATAGCCAGTTCATCAAGACCAAGACCTCTACTGACGTCATCGGCATAGAGTACTCCAGCGTGCTGAAGAATGTCTATGCCATTGCTGCTGGTATCTGCAGCGGACTGAAGTTTGGCGATAACTTCCAGGCTGTCCTCATGGCAAATGCCGTGCAGGAGATGGCACGTTTCCTGCAGAGCGTACACCCCGTGGAACGTAATGTGTATGACTCTGTCTATCTGGGCGACTTGCTGGTGACAGGCTACTCTAACTTCTCGCGTAACCGTGTCTTCGGATCCATGATTGGAAAGGGCTACTCAGTGAAGTCTGCACAGATGGAGATGGAAATGATTGCAGAGGGTTACTTCGGCACCAAGTGTATGAAGGAGATCAACCGTCACTGTCATGTCAACATGCCTATCCTCGATGCTGTATATAATATATTGTACGAGCGCATAGCACCGCAGATAGAAATCAAGTTGCTCACAGATTCGTTTAGATAATCCTTTTATAAAACAGGTATCTCAACTCTGAAGATAGAGCCTTCGCCTAACGTAGACTCTACTGAGACATTTCCACCCAGACTGAAAGCCATCACACGACAGATACTCAGTCCCAGACCGGCACCGGGGATAAACTCATCAACCTTATAGAAACGTTCAAAGACACGCTCCAGATTATCCTCGGAGATGCCCTTACCTGTATCGCGTACCCAGATAGTTACTCGACCTTCAGAAGGCTGGTCGTAACCGACCTCAATCATGCCTTGTGCCGTGAATTTCGTAGCGTTAGAGAGCAGGTGCTTCATGATGGTATCCAGACGCACCATATCTGTGGTGACGGTGAGGGTGTCCAAGGCAAAGTGCGACTTCAGCTCCACATTGGCATTAACATCCTTCTCTGAACGACTCATAGCCTCCACCAGAAGGTTGTTCAGGTCGAAAGTAGTCATCACCAGTTCCTCCTTACCCGACTCTATCTTCGAGATATTAACCACATCATCCACAATACGCAGCAGCTTCTGGGTGTTCTCGTTAATCAGGTCAAGCAAACTCTGACGCTCTGCAGCATCGGTGATATCAGGCAGCACACCAGTAAATCCCACAATGGCATTCAAAGGGGTACGGATCTCGTGACTCATATTGGCAATGAAAGCCGTCTTCAGACGGTCACTCTCCTCAGCGCGGTTACGGGCCTGCACCAAAGCCTCCTCCATAGCCTTGCGATCGTCGATACGCATCGTGGTACCAATAATCTTCACGGGTTTACCATCGGCATCACGCTCGGCCACGGTGGCATAACTCTCTTCCCAATACACAGAGTTATCATAGGGAACCCTGACACGATAGATTTCGTGATACGATACCTTACGACCCTGGAAGAGGTCGGAGAGCGACTTACCCACCTTATCAGCATCACGAGGGTCGAGTGCCGAGATGGTCTCATTCACCAACATACCATCGACATTGGTGAAATACTTATTGCCTTTCTCGCGGTAATCATGTTCGAAAGTCAGCTGTCCTGTCGTCACGTCGTAATGCCAGATGGACAACTGCATCACCTCGAGTACGAACTCATACTCCACGTTATGCTTCGTCAGTGTCTTCAGCAGGTTCAGCTCTGATTTAAGGCGTTTGCCGTTTCGTATCTGAAAATACAAGACCACCCACAATGCCACAAACAGGAGTATCAGCAACACCAGAGGTGCTACATCAAGATGCTTAGCCGCAAGCAGTCCGTTGACAATATGTAAGTACGAATCGGCCATGTTTTATTTTTGCAAAAGTACAAATAATTTTCGAAACTCAAAAATAAATCCTGATTTATTTTGTTTTGCCCACTACTTTTCGTACCTTTGCACTCGAAATCAACAAGAAAGATGGAAAACGAATTCGAACTGATCGCCAAAACGTTCATGGGACTGGAACCTGTGCTGGCGAAAGAACTGACCCAACTGGGGGCCAACAACGTACAAATTGGTAGACGCATGGTGTCGTTTACGGGTGACAAAGAGATGATGTACCGTGCGAACTTCTCTCTGCATACTGCTATCAAGGTTTTGAAACCTATCTATCGTTTTAAGGCGCAGAGCGCAGATGACGTCTACGAGGAAATCAAGAAAATTGACTGGAGCCAGTATCTGGACAACGAACATACGTTTGCTGTCGACTCGGTGGTGTTCTCTGAGGAGTTTCGCCACTCAAAGTTCGTCAGCTATAAGGTGAAGGACGCCATTGTAGATCAGTTCCGTGAGAAGACTGGCAGTCGTCCAAACATCTCCGTAGCCAATCCCGACCTGAGATTGCATATCCACATTGCAGACGTAGCCCCTGGCAAGAGTGAGTGTACGCTGTGTCTCGACTCCAGCGGAGAGTCGTTGCATCGTCGCGGCTATCGTCAGGAGAGTGTGGAAGCCCCTCTGAATGAGGTGCTGGCAGCAGGCATGATTCTCATGACAGGCTGGCAGGGAGAAACCGACTTTATCGACCCCATGTGTGGTTCTGGCACCCTGCTGGTAGAGGCAGCCCTCATCGCCCGTAACATGGCTCCTGGTCTATTCCGCAAGGAATATGCCTTTGAGAAATGGCCCGACTTCGATGCCGAGCTTTTCGACCATATTTATAATGATGACTCTAAGGAACGTGAGTTCACGCACCATATTTATGGCTACGACATCGACATGAAAGCTGTCAACACAGCCCGTTTGAATGTCAAAGCTGCAGGTCTTACTGCCGACATCACTGTTGAGCAGCAAGACTTCAAGGACTTCACGCAACCCAAGGACAAGAGTATCATGGTATGTAATCCTCCTTACGGCGAACGTATCTCTACTCCCGACCTGTTGGGCACCTACCGCATGATTGGTGAGCGTCTGAAGCATCAGTTCCTCAACAATGACGCATGGATACTCTCTTATCGTGAAGAGTGCTTCGAGCAGATTGGTCTGAAACCCAGTATCAAGATTCCCGTATATAACGGTTCGCTGGAATGTGAATTCCGCAAATACCAAATCTTCGATGGTAAGCTGAAGAACTTCCGCAGCGAAGGTGGTGTGGTGAAAACCGATGAGGAGAAGCGTCAGATGGCAGAGAAGCACCGTTTCAAGAAAAACCGTGAGTTCAAACAGCGTCTGGACGAACAGGAGGAGAACGAGGATTCCGACATCCGTTCATTCACCTTCCATCGCCATGAGATGTCATCGGGAAAATCCGGTTATTCAGGGAAATCCGGAAGACCAGGAAAGTCTAGGGAGCAAAGAGAGCCGAGAGAGTCTGGCTATTCACGCGACTTCAAGAAGAACCGAGGCGGACATGAGCGTTTCGACCGCAGCGGTGGAAAGAAAAACAAACGATTCAACAATGATGAAGACTAAAATACAGAAATGGACGCGCCTGGTCGCGTCCATCCTGCTTTTCTCAGCAACAACGATGTCGGCACAGAAACTGTTCACACTAGAAGACCTCAACTTTGGAGGTACGAACTACCACAACCTGCGTCCTCAGAACATGTTCCTTACATGGTGGGGCGACCAGCTGGTGCAAACTGATGTCGAGGAGTGTTATACTATTGACGCCAAGACAGGCAAGAAGACGCTGCTCTTCACCCTTGATGACGTGAACAAATGGGCAGGGAGTGATGATAATCATCTTGTGCGTCACCTGATGAACGCCACCTTCCCCTACCCCAACGAAAAGGTGGTGCTGCTGGGATTCAAGAAATCAATGATCCTGCTTGACTTCGGTAAGAAACAGATTATCTGGCAGGACAGCATCTCTGCACAGCAATGCAACGAATGGAATGCTGCCTCGAAGGCTACGGTATATAAGGAAGATAACCAGCTGTATGTGGTTGATGCCCAGGGCAACAAACAGCAACTAAGTACCGACGGCTCACGAGAGATTGTCTATGGCGAGTCTGTCCACCGCGATGAATTCGGCATCGAGAAAGGAACATTCTGGAGCCCCGACGGTCAGCGTCTGGCTTTCTATCGCATGGACCAGACGATGGTGAAAGACTACCCGCAGGTCAACATCGACCCACGTGAGGCAGAGCTGGAGCCTGACAAATACCCCATGGCAGGCATGAACACCCACGTGGTGACGATTGGCGTCTATGACCTGAAGACAAAGAAGACCGTCTATCTGAAGACGCCATCAGTCAACTACGATGCGTCAGCATTGCAGCAGACCTGTTACTTCACCAATATCGCATGGAGTCCCGATGCCAAGACCATCTATCTGTTCGAGTTGAACCGCGACCAAAACGACTGTCGCCTGGTAAGCTATGATGCCACCACAGGTCAGCGCCTTCATGAACTCTATCGTGAGACCTCAGAGAAATACGTGGAGCCCTTGCACCCCATCCAGTTCCTGCCTTGGGACAATACGCAGTTTATCATGCAGAGTCAGAAAGACGGCTATAACCACCTATACCTATTTAATATAAGGGGTGAGCAGGTGAAGCAGTTAACAGAAGGTCCTTGGGTGGTGATGGATGTACTGGGCTTCAACCAGAAGGACAAAAGCATCATCATTGCTTCGAACGAGAAGCACCCGATGCAACGTAATCTCTATGCCGTCAACATCAAGACACTGAAACGTACACCATTGGACAATGGCGAGGGAGTACACCGTGGTGTACTCTCTACCACTGGCACATGGCTTTACGACAAGTGGACCAATCCCACGACACCCAACGTCATCGATCTGGTTCAAACCTCCCTTCGCCCGTCAGCCGTCACCCTTCACCTTTTAGAGTCCACAGACCCCTGGGCTGATTATGTGCAGCCCATCTATGAGAGTGGCAGCATCAAGGCTGCCAACGGGGTGACAGACCTCTACTGGCGCATGGTGAAACCCCATGATTTCGACCCATCAAAGAAGTATCCTACGGTAGTCTATGTCTATGGTGGCCCCCATGCCCACAACGTAGATGCCTCCTGGCACTGGGCCTCTCGCTCTTGGGAGACCTACATGGCACAGAAGGGCTATATCACCTTTATCCTCGACAACAGAGGTTCGGAGAATCGTGGACGCGACTTTGAGCAGGCCACATTCCGTCAGTTGGGACAGATAGAGATGCAGGACCAGATGAAAGGTGTGGAATACCTGAAGACCCTGCCCTATGTAGACACCGACAGAATGGGCGTACACGGCTGGTCGTTCGGTGGTTTCATGACCATCTCACTCATCACCAACTATCCCGATGTCTTCAAGGTTGGCGTGGCTGGTGGTCCCGTCATCGACTGGCAGTGGTATGAGGTGATGTACGGCGAACGCTATATGGACACGCCTCAGCAGAACCCTGACGGCTACGCTAAGACCAGTCTCATCAGCAAGGCCAAGAACCTGAAAGGCAAACTCCAGATTATCATTGGCTATAACGATCCCACCGTTGTGCCACAGCATGCCCTGTCGTTCCTGAAAGCCTGTGCTGAAGCGGGCACCCAGCCCGACTTCTTTGCCTATCCTGGCGAGGGCCATAACATGGCCGGACACAACAGTGTGCACCTGCACGAACGTATCACACAGTACTTTGAAGACTATCTGAAATAAAAAAATCGAATTTTTCTTGGCAGTTTAAAATTTTTTCTCTATTTTTGCAAACGATTGCTAACCGAAACTATTTTTTACGCCAATGAAAGCGATACGTTGGATACTCACTATAGCCTTAACTCTGGCACTATGTGATATAGTAAGAGCTAAAGACTGTAAGGACGACGAGGTTTACCTCGCGTTAAGAGACTCTATGCGCTATGCCTTTAACACAGGCGATAGCGCACATTTCTATGAGACCATCACGAAGTTAGAAAATTATCTCTTGTCGCAAGACGATCTGCACAACTACTACACGCAGCGATGCAACGAGATTATCTTCATGATGAACCATCAGAAGATCTTCGAGGCCTACAAAGCTGCCCAGCAACTGTCGAAGGAGCTGCGCGAGAAAGGACTTGAAAAGGAGATGTATATGGCTATCAACATGAAAGGCCATATCTATCGCTATTGCGGTAACTTCAACGCTGCCAAGAACGCGTTTCTCGAAGTTATCTCACTCATGGAGAAATATGGTTTCTACGAAAGCATCCCACCTATCTACATGAATATCGTCAATATCGAGATGGGCGATGATGCCAACGAGGCTATTGAGATGCTGAACAAAGCGCTGGAGATTGCCAAGGAATATTCTCCGGAACGTGTGTTCGACATCGAGACACGTCGTCTTTTGAGCTATTACAACCTGGGCGACACGGCTAAATTCCGCGAAGGCTACAAATACTATCGGGAGGGCGTAGAAAAGGGACTTTCCTCTGTTAATGGCAAGAACATCGAGATCTACTATCAGGCATCTCTGGGTAATACCGACAAAGCCATCGAGATGGCTCGTCGCGACTTGGGCGACAAGGGCGATGATGTCATCACCAACCTCTATAAGAATGCAGGCCGATGGAAAGAAGCTTACGAGTCGCAGCGTGATCAGATGGCTATTCATGATTCCATCAACGTTATCATCCTGAGCAACAGCATGCAGGGCATCGAGGACGAGTTAAGAATCTACGAGATAGAACGTGAGTCGGCCAGAGCTAGGTTCATCGGTATGTCTTTCGTCATTGGACTGCTGTTAATGCTTATCGCTGCCCTAGTCTATATCGGACTGAGTCGTCGTCGCCACATGAGACAGTTGAAGCGTGCTTACGAGCATGCCCTGGAGTCAGACAATATGAAGACGGCCTTTATCCGTAATATCAACCACGAGGTACGCACGCCACTGAACATCATCTCTGGTTTTGCGCAGGTCATTGCCGACCCAAGTATGGAACTCAGTTTAGAAGAGCGCCAGAACATCTCACAGATGGTGCTGAAAAACACTGACATCATCACCAACCAGTTCGACGAGATGATTGAACTGTCACTCAACGAGAACTCCGATGAAGTTGTAAAAACCGAAATGACAGATATCCAGTCATTGCTCACTCCCCTCATCAACGAGTACAGCAGTCAGGTGCCATCGGGTGTTACAATGAAATCGGAAAGCACACTCCCTGCCGAGTTTACTACACCTGTCAACCAAAAAATGGTGAACCGCATGGTATCCATTCTTCTCGACAATGCCATCAAGAACACCACAGAAGGTTGCATCGTGGTGAAGACCGCAGCTGACGACACACAACTGACAATCACAGTAGAAGATACAGGATGTGGCATAGCACCCGAAGAGGCAGACCACATCTTCGAGCGCTTTGTTAAACTGGATGATTTCAAGGAGGGTCTTGGACTGGGACTACCACTCTGCAGGATGATTGCCAAACGAATGGGCGGCAATGTCATCCTCGACACATCTTACAGTCCAGGAGCACGTTTCATTATCACGCTCCCATTACAGGAGCCGATAGAAGATTAGAACTTATAATCGATACCTACACCTATCACGTGGTTCGTGCGGCTGAAGGTATCGGTACCCTTAATATTGGGCAGGCCCTGATAGTTGGCCTGCTCTTTTTTGTAGTCGCTATACAGACTGCAGAAATAGCTGACGTTCAAACGAATCTTCTCGTTCAGGTTATAGGCGCCACCCAGACCCAGTGAATAGCTGTCACAGGCAAAAGAGGTATGTGTCTGGTAGTCATCAGACAGACCATAGTCAGTACGCTGTCCACCCAAACTCACCGTAAACTTGTCGTTGATGTCATATTCCACACCTACCAGCACTTCGTGGGTGCCATGCTCCAGCGTCTCCTGACGGTTACCTGCCATCTTCGCATTCTTATCATCAAAGAAATGATACTCCAAGGCACCACGCAGATTTGGTGTAAACTCATAGCCGGCAGCTACCACCAGCAGCGCGGGCATGTCGTAACGGGTTTTGGCGCCATCCTCATAAGCAGCCACTTTGTCTCCAAACTGTGCCAAAGCCGTAGCACCTTCTATATAAGGCATGGCGGCGGCAGTTGCGGGATCTGTATTCTTAATACGGGCAGAGAGTGTCTGGGTGTCGTTCTCCGTATTGATTTTCGTACGGAACTCATAACGGGCAGCCAGTGTCAAAGGACCCTGATGGAAGTCTATACTGACAATAGGCGCGAAGCCCCAACCCTTTTGCAGACAGTCCAACTGCAGGTTAATCAAGTCTGCACCACCCATATTAGCCACCACATGACCACGGTTATAGCCATCATAGTAGTTGGCACGCATACCAACGGCTGCAGAAAGAAAGTCTGTTATTTTATAGGTAAAGTTCACCTGTCCACCATATATATATTGCTTACCCTTCATCTGGGTATCCATCGAATACTTATCGGGAGTAATCGATTTCTGTGCCAGCATAGCGGTAATAGGAACGGTAAACATAGGTACGCCTTCATCATATTGTACAAAACCACCACTTCCCACGATACCAATCATCGTTGACACAGCCCAGCGGTCTTGCTTATACGAAGCAAAAATGGCGGGCACAATGGGAGCCGAGGCCTCACCATTATATTTCTTGTCAATACCAAAGGCAGGCACTTGCGTCTCAATATCACGATTCTGCCAAGGCTTCTGCAGGTTCAGCGACAGCTGCAAGCCGTCATGTCCCCAGGCCAGACCTGCGGGATTGCTGTAGGCAGCATCGATATCAAAGGTAGCGCCACGAGCAAACATACGATCAAAAGCAATGTGATAATTAGTGTTGGTCATCAATCCACCAGCCTCTGCCATCACACAAACAGAGGCCATTACCATCGTTAATACTAGTTTCTTCATAAGTTTATGGGGTTTATTTTGCCGCAAAGGTACGCTTTTTTTTCGATAAAAAAGAATAATATTCTACGAAAAGGCGTCAAGACCAGCCCAAAAAGAAGTTCATTCTTTTCAAATAAGAAATTTAGCTATATATTCTAATATTTACAATAAATTTGGTGGATTGTTCCAAACGCAGTAACTTTGCACCCAGAAAACGAAACATTAAAGATTAAACATTAACAAATAAAAAGAAAGGATAAGATTATGAGTAAGAAGAATTACAAGTTTGAGACACTGCAACTCCATGTAGGCCAGGAACAGGCTGACCCCGCAACCGACGCACGTGCAGTGCCCATCTATCAGACCACATCGTATGTGTTCCGTAACTCACAGCATGCTGCCGACCGTTTCGGTCTGCGCGATGCAGGTAATATCTATGGTCGTCTGACCAACTCTACTCAGGGTGTGTTCGAGGATCGTGTTGCTGCCCTCGAGGGTGGTGTAGCCGGTCTGGCTGTAGCTTCTGGTGCTGCTGCCATCACCTATGCCCTGCAGAACATTGTGCAGGCTGGTGATCATATCGTAGCTGCCGACAATCTCTATGGTGGTTCCTACAACCTGATAACCCATACCTTAGCCACTCAGGGCATCACCAATACTATTATTAATGTCAACGACCTCGAGGCTCTTGAGGCTGCCATCAAACCCAACACAAAAGTGGTTTACGCCGAGACCTTCGGCAACCCCAACAGTGATGTGCTCGACCTGGAAGGTGTGGCAGCCGTAGCCCACAAGCACGGCATCCCCTTCATCGTTGACAACACCTTCGGCACACCTTACCTCATTCGTCCCTTGGAGCACGGAGTTGACATCGTGGTACACTCTGCCACCAAGTTCCTCGGCGGTCATGGTACTTCTCTCGGTGGTGTCATCGTCGATGGTGGCAAGTTCGACTGGAAGCAGAACGACAAGTTCCCCACCCTCTCTAAACCCGATCCCTCATATCATGGTATCGTCTTCGCTGATGCAGTAGGTGCTGCAGCTTATGTTACCCGTATCCGTGCCGTCATCCTGCGCGACACTGGTGCAGCCATCTCACCCTTCAACGCCTTCATCCTCTTGCAGGGTGTCGAGACACTGAGTCTGCGTGTTGAGCGTCATGTGGAGAATGCCCTGAAGGTAGTCGACTTCCTAGCCAAGCACCCCAAGGTGGCTGCTGTTCATCACCCTGTCCTGGAAAGTCATCCCGACCATGCCCTCTACAAGAAGTACTTCCCCAATGGTGGTGGCAGCATCTTCACCTTTGAGGTGAAGGGTGGACAGGAAGAGGCATGGAAGTTCATCGATGCCTTGCAGATCTTCTCCTTGCTGGCTAACGTGGCCGACGTGAAGAGTCTGGTGATTCACCCCTATACCACCACTCACTCACAACTGTCGCCTGAGGAACTGAAGGAGCAGCACATCACGCCAGCCACTGTGCGTCTGTCTATCGGCACCGAGCATATCGATGATATCATCGACGACCTTGCTCAGGCCCTCGACCAGATTTAAACAAAACAACGGATTTCACGGATTACACGGATTATACGGGCTCTGTTTAAGGCTAAACGATCCGTGTAATCCGTGCTATCCGTTGTTAAAAAATCTACAATTATCTTGTATTTGATTCGTTTTATTTATCTTTGCACCCGATATGAGGAATTACATTATTGCTGATAATCAGGAACTGACGCGATTTGCGTTGGAGAGCCTTCTTCAGAAAGACGAAGAAAGCGCTGTTTATCGTGCCTTCGACAAGGCAGGACTCGTAGCCCTACTCAAGGAACACGAGAGTGCTGTGGTGTTGCTCGACTACACGCTGTTCGACTTTGCCGACGAGGATCAACTCCTTATCATTGCCGAACGTTTCAACCTGTCCGACTGGATCCTTATCAGCGATGAGCTCACCCCACAGTTCATCCGTCGTGTGGTCTATTCCTCCCACCAGTTCAGTGTGGTGTTCAAGGATGGTCCTTTGAATGAGGTACGCGAGGCCTTACATTCTGTTGAACGCCACAACCGTTACCTCAGTCAGCGAGCACTCGAGACCATCATCACCCAACAGCAGGAAGAAGAGGATAAGTCCGACAGTATCCTCACGCAGACGGAGAGTGAGATTGTCAAGGCCATTGCCCAGGGCAAGACAACGAAGGAGATTGCTGCCGAGCGGTTCTCCAGCATCCACACTGTCACCACCCACCGCAAGAACATCTTCCGCAAGCTGGGCATCAACACAGCGCACGAAGCAGTAAAATATGCGCTTCGTGCGGGTTTGATTGATCCTTCCGAATTCTATATCTGATTATCTTGATTATCTTACGCCCGTTCGAACTTCGCGGGTGTCGTGCCGGTATGCTCCAGAAACACTTGGTGGAAATATTTTCTGCCGTTAAAGCCGCAGTATTCCGCCACGCTATCCACGTTCCAGTCCGGATGGTTCTTCAACACCCGCTTGGCCTCTTCAATGCGAAGCGTAGTTACCAACGTGGCCAGCTTACCATATTCCGAGCGATGCAGCCAGGTTTGTAGCAGTCGGCTTGGTATATTCATCTGTTCTGCCACCGTGTTCAGCGTCAGGTTATGCTCACGGTAGGCGCCACTCTCTTTCCACTGATCCAATGCTGTTGTCACCATCAGCTCATCATCAGGTGTAAACTCCACCGTGGTTTTATCTGCTCTTGTTTCTTCTTTCACCGTTCTCGTCTCTTCTCCCTCGGCCTCTTCCACACGTGTCACGTCTTCACTGATGCCATAGCTGTAGAGGCTTATCACACAATAGGCGATGCTGAAGAAAAAGACTGTAGAAAAGACAACCAATAGCGTACCTTGGAAGAATATGACCACTGGCAGTAGCGGTGCCAGGATGGCCAGCAATCGGATGCTTCGTCCCATCCAGCCGATAAGGTCAGAACGGTCTCGGTCGAAATACTCGTCCACAGCCCGTTTCATACGTCTATACTCCACAAAATGCGTATGGAAATAATGCCCCTGCATCGCCATATAGAGGATGGCACTGATATACTCCGAGTACAGTAGCATCTGCGAATGCTCTTTCATCGGCACACCGTCAATGAGCACCGTACCAACAAGTATCACAGTCGACAAGCCACAGATGACCACTCCCACGATCCAGTCCATCGGTAGTATCCTACCCTGCGTCTGTACATAGATCAGCGCCAGGTTGATGAGCACCGTAGCGGGAAGGAACATCAATAGGTTCCACAACACGGCCTGTGTCACACCCATCTGTCTGAAACCGCCAATATGCTGTATCAGAAACTGGATGGCAATCAATCCTGTACCCATTACCATCAGCCAGCGGGCTTGTGAGAAACCTGCATGACGTACAGAACGCCGAGGCACACAGAGCATCAGCATGAAAGCGAGCAATGCCATCGACAGCATGCCGCCAAATTGCATCTCACCTATCGTAATCACGACGCAAAGGTAATAATTTTCTATCAAATAAGGACAAAAAACATCAAAAATCATGCTATTTTCCCTCATATACCAAACGTTTGGTATATAGAATGACACGTCAAGGGTATTGCGTATATGACAAAAACTCAGTAACTTTGCACCCAGAAACAATAAAAAACAAAAAAGCGAAAAAGAAAACATTATACATTAACATATTAAAAGGATAAGATTATGAGTAAGATTGCAAAACAGCTGACCGAGCTCGTCGGTAACACCCCACTTCTTGAGCTCAACAAGTATTCAACGGCAAAGGGTCTTGAGACTCCTGTTATTGCCAAAGTAGAGTTTTTCAACCCGGGCGGCAGCGTAAAAGACCGTATCGCGCTGGCGATGATTGAGGATGCTGAGGCCAAGGGCATACTGAAGCCCGGTGCCACCATCATCGAACCCACCAGCGGCAACACGGGCGTAGGACTGGCACTGGTATCTGCCGTCAAGGGCTACCATCTTATCCTTACCATGCCCGAAACCATGAGTATTGAGCGCAGAAATCTCGTGAAGGCATACGGTGCCGAGGTTCGTCTCACCTCTGGTAAGGACGGTATGCCAGGTGCCATCCGCGCTGCCGAAGCCTTACGTGATGAGATCCCTGGTAGCGTCATCCTCCAGCAGTTTGAGAATGGTGCCAACCCAGCTAAGCACTATGCCACCACAGGTCCAGAGATCTGGCGCGACACCGACGGCAAGGTCGATATTTTCATTGGTGGTGTGGGCACAGGCGGTACCATCTCTGGTACAGGTAAGTTCCTGAAGGAGCAGAACCCCAACGTCAAGATCATCGCTGTAGAGCCAAAGTCCAGCCCTGTGCTGAATGGCGGACAGAGCGGCCCCCACAAGATTCAGGGTATCGGTGCAGGCTTCATCCCCAAGACCTACGATGCTGACGTCATCGACGAGGTCTTCGACGTAGAGAACGACGATGCCATCCGCACTGGTCGTGAGATTGCCCAAAGTGAAGGTCTGCTGGTAGGTATCAGTGCAGGTGCAGCCCTCTACGCAGCCATCCAGGTGGCTAAGCGTCCTGAGAACAAAGGTAAGAAGATTGTGGTACTGCTGCCCGATACCGGTGAGCGTTACCTCTCTACCGTGCTCTACGCTTTCGAGGACTATCCCCTGTAAGTCTATAAGGATAACGAAGGGTCCCATTTGGGACCCTTTTTTATTTCTGGAAAATCTCGTCGAGCGGTTTGCGACTCTTCTCCTTGGCACTGTCGGCAGGATAGCCAATAGGAATGAGGACGGCAGCCTCTTCATTATCGCCCAGGGCAAAGAGCTCCTTGCAGAGTGCGGCATCGAAATTGCATACCCAGCAGGTGCCAAGGCCCTGTTCGGCGGCAGCCAGACAGAGATGCTCTACGGCGATAGCAATGTCGATATTACCATGAGCCTTGCCGTCGAAACGTGTCCACTCCTCATCGTGCAGCACTGAGGCGATGATGCAGGCGGGAGCTGTCTGCAGCCACTCGCGACGGTAGGTGGTGCACAACTTCTTCAGGTCGTCGCCAGTAACCAGACGGAAACGCCAGGGCTGGCGGTTCACGGCAGAGGGGGCCATACGCACACACTCCATCACATAGTTGATTATCTCGGGTTCGATGGCCTTGCTGTCGTAATTGCGACAGCTGTAGCGGCTCTTAGCAAGTTCCAGGAAGTTCATATTATTCTTGTTTTTTAGTTGTGGAGCTGGAGGGAGTCGCGCTCGGCCCGAAGGGACGCTTTGCTTTGCAAAGAACCCTCACGAGGGTGAGTCTCGCTTCAGCGTAACTTTAGTGGAGCTGGAGGGAGTCGAACCCTCGTCCGCACAAGGAAACCATACGCTTTCTACACGCTTATCTTGGTCTTGATTTTCGAGCCGTGACAAGACCCAAGCCACCAATCACGACCTTATCTCCTAAATCTCATCCATACATCGGAGCCTGCATGAACTATTTCCGATTTAACCTGCGCCGCTGAACCCTCAGATTCGGAACCACATCCTTGGAGCGACGTCCCGTTCTCTCACCTTGTAAGAGAATTAAGCCGTTAATCTACTATACTTCGATTAGGCAGCGAGAGCATACTCATTGTTGCCAATTAATTT
>Ga0310786_10001687_pt1 | contig 35386 bp, 41 predicted proteins | sample AusTroGonzalo_MG_FD_203881 | JGI IMG/M metagenome (GOLD analysis project Ga0310786, IMG submission 203881) | Bovine rumen microbial communities from tropical cattle in Woodstock, Queensland, Australia - Gonzalo_03 (v2) (version 2) | ecosystem: Host-associated > Mammals > Digestive system >... | reverse complement strand
GCCCGAACGAGCCGGAGGAGCCGGACGAGGTCGGGCAGGACAAACCGTGCGCTTTTAGGGAGAGCGAGGACGAGATCGCGCTGTGGTGGCTGCGCCAGGAGACGGAGAGCACGGTCCAGGCAAGAAGAAAGATGCTGGAGCTGAGCACTGCGGCCATGAAGCGGGAGCTACGGGCCCAGGACGAGGGAACCACCGCATTGCTGCGCAGCGCGGCGGGAACGATCAGCGCGCTCCTGCGGGAGCTGGATGAAGTGAGGTGACGCCATGCAGCAGCATCGAAGGAAGCGGCCGAGAGGCTTTGCGGCTGTCGCGCATTTGTCGCAGCAGGAGCTTTGCCGGAGGTACCGGACTGGGCCGAACCAGATCCGGCGATGGAGGGAGGAGATCGGCGTGCCGCCGGATCTGGGCAGGCCGGGAAAGATCATGGTCGAGCAGCTGCGCGGCGGTGAGCGTCTCGCGGTCTATGCGTCGGTCAGCGAGGCGGCGCGGGCGGTTTACCAGGGCAATCCAAGCAATATTCTGCGTGCTGTGCGGAGCGGAGGCACAGCATACGGCTACCAATGGCGGCAGTATACGCCGGGCGGGGAGTGATCCTCGCCCGGTTTTTTCGTTCCAACCGGATTATTGTATCAAATCAACCGGATTATTATGTCAAATCGCTCCGGCGTGTTGAATTGCCGGGAGTCATGTTATAGGCTCGAAGCATAGAGGTGTTCCTCGCAAGACAGCGAAAAGGAGGCAACCAGGATGGACGACGCAGAACGGAGTGCGATAAAAGAAAAAATGGTCCGGAAGCAGAGGGAGATCAAGCGGCTCAGAGAAGCGCTCGATTCAGCCCACAACGCCGTCCGGCAGATGAACCGCAGCGTCGACAGCATCCTCGCCGTTGCCTGCACGGTGCATGGAGAGGAGACCAGCCCGGGAACCTTTGTGCTGCGCCTGCCGGAGATCAGGATCGATGAAACGCTCAAGACCTATGCGGTCTTCGCAGAGATGGACCCGGAGACGGGAGCGTACGTCGTCACCGCAGCGAAGCGCAAGCCGTGATCCGATCCTGCCAGCGGCCGCGGAGGTGAGGAATTGGGGAAGTCGAAGTTCTACACACACATCCTGCCGAACCTCGACAGGATCGAGCTGTGGGCGCAAAAGGGCGCGACGGCAAAGGAGATCGCCGAGAAGCTCGGCGTCTCCTATTCCAGCTTCAAAAGCTATCTCGCCCGCGGCGAGAAGGGCGAAAAAGACTATTCGGACTTCTTGGCCTCTTTCGCACGAGCGTGCGCGCCCGCAGATGACGACATCGAGGCCGCGCTGTTCAACCTGGCCAAGGGCTACACGGTGGACCTGCGGAAGACCTTCAAGGTTCGCCGGGTGGAATACGACAAGAATACCGGGCGGAAGCTCCGGGAATACGAGGAGCTGATCCAGGGCGTGGATCAGCAGCATGTGCCGGGCAACGTCCAGGCGCAAATGTTCTGGCTCACGAACCGGCGCCGCGACAGATGGGAGTATCGCCCGATCTCCATCAGGAACCCGGACACCGGCGAGGAAACAGGCGTCGTGTATCTCTCCCCGTCGGAGCAGCTGACGCCGCCGAATGAGGAGATCGTCATCGACGAGAACGGCGAGGTGGTCAGATGAGCATCGTATGGACACCGCAGCCGAGGCAGGCAATGTTTCAGGCGCGCGGAGAGGACGAGGCGCTCTACGGCGGCGCGGCCGGCGGCGGGAAATCGGACTGCGCGCTGGCCGAGGCGCTGCGGCAGATCGAGATCCCGCATTATCGCGGGCTGATCCTCAGAAAGACCTATCCGCAGCTCTATGAACTGATCGACCGCAGCATGGAGATCTACCGCCGGGCGTGCCCCGGCGCGAAATACAACGAGCAGAAGCACTGCTGGACCTTCCCGAGCGGGTCGAAAATCTTCTTCGGCGCCATGCAGCACACCAAGGACCGCACGAACTATCAGGGCAAGCGATATGACTTTATCGACTTCGACGAGCTGACACAGTTCAGGTGGGAAGAGTACAGCTATATGTTCAGCCGAAACAGACCGAACGGACCGGGAACGCGATGCTATATCCGCGCACAGGCAAACCCGGGCGGGATCGGCCACGGCTGGGTCAAGGAGCGCTTCATCACGCCGGCGCCGCCCATGACGACCATCTGGGACAAACTATCGGTCCGCTTCCCGGACGGAAAGGAAGAGGTTCGCTGGCGCTCCAGGATCTTCGTGCCGAGCACGGTGTTCGACAACAGGATCCTGCTGGCGAACGATCCGGAGTATCTGACGCGGCTGGCATCGCTGCCGGACGCAGACCGGAAAGCGCTGCTTTACGGAGACTGGGACAGCTTCAGCGGCCAGGTGTTCACGGAATGGCGCAATGATCCTTCCCATTATCTCGACCACAGGTTTACGCATGTCATAGAACCGTTCCAGGTCCCGGCAGACTGGGCGATCTGGTGCGCGTTCGACTGGGGTTTCGCAGCGCCGTTTTCCGTCGGATGGTATGCCGTGGACCGGGAGCGCCGGCTCTACCGGATCCGGGAGTATTACGGGTGCTCCGGCGTGCCGAACACCGGGATCAAGCTCGATCCGTCTGCCGTTGCGAGGAAGATCAGGGAGATCGAGCGAGACGATCAGAACCTGCGGGGGCGGACGATCCACCGCGTCGGGGATCCCGCGATCTGGGCCAGCCAGGGCACGGAGAGCACAGGCGAGCTCATGGCGCGTGAGGGGGTTTATTTTGAAAAAGGCGATAACTCGCGGATCTCAGGAAAGATGCAGGTGCACAATCGCCTGGCCTTCGACGAGAGCGGAGTGCCGAAACTCTTTGTGTTCAAAACCTGCGAGAATTTTATCCGCACGCTGCCGGCGCTCGTTTACAGCGCATCCGACGTCGAGGACGTAGACACGACAGGAGAAGATCACGCTTACGACGAGCTGAGATATGTCTGCATGCGGAATCCTGTCGCGGCGCCGCCGAAGAAGGCGGAGGTGCCGCGCGGATTCGATCCGCTTTCCAGTGAGGATGTTCACCCGGATGTTTGGGGTCAACGATACTGAGGAGGAATGACATGGACGAGAAAACAATGGCAGTCGCGACGCTGATGAAAGCGACGGAGAAAGGCCCGGGCACGATGCCGATCATCGGAGCGGCCAGAAGCGGACCGGATCCGAAGCTGCCTGTCGGAGAGGAGCAGCTCGCGGAGGCCGCGGAGCTGCTTCGGAAATACAAGGACGGTAAGAGCGCGCTGGAAAACCGAGTCGTCGAGGATGAGCTATGGTGGGAGCTCAGAAACTGGGAGACGCAGCGCCGGAAGATGAGCGAAAAGGGCAGGTACAAGGGGCCGGAGCCGAGCAGCGCATGGCTTTTCAACACGCTGCTGAACAAGCACGCCGACGTCATGGACAACTACCCGGAGCCCGTCGTCCTGCCACGCGAAAAGAGCGATGAGGCGAGCGCAAAGGTGCTCACAGAGATCCTCCCCGTCGTCCTTGAACAGAACAAATTCGACCAGACGTATTCCGACCAGTCCTGGGAGAAGCTCAAGCACGGGACGGCGGTGTATGGCATCTTCTGGTCCTCCAAGAAGGAAAACGGTCTCGGCGATATCGAGATCCGAGGGATCGACCTGCTGAAGATCTTCTGGGAGCCGGGAATCACCGACATCCAGCGGTCCAGCAATCTATTCATTGTCGACCTTGTCGACACAGCGATCCTGGAGCGGAGGTATCCGCAGTACAAGGGCAGACTCGCCAGCAAAACAATCGACATCAAGCAGTATTACTACAACAACGACGTCGATACCACGGAAAAAAGCGTGGTGGTCGACTGGTATTACAAGGTCGAGGCGAAGAGCGGGAAGACGCTGCTGCATTATGTGAAATTCTGCGGCGACTGCCTGCTGTACGCCAGCGAGAACGAGCCGGAATACGCCGAGCGCGGATATTACGACCACGGCCTTTACCCGGTCGTGTTCGACACGCTCTTCCCGGAGAAGGGAACGCCGGTCGGCTTCGGCTATGTGGCTGTGACGAAGGACCCGCAGATGTACATCGACCGCATGAGCGCGAACATCCTCGAGAGCAGCATGATGGCTACAAAAAAGAGGTTCTTCGTCTCCACCAGCACGAACGTCAGCCCGGAGCAGTTCGCGGACTGGAACCAGCGGCTTGTGCCGGTGGAGGGCGAGCTCAGCGAAAGCCGCATCCAGGAGATCACCGTCGCGCCCATCTCCGGGACCTATCTCAACGTGATGACGCAGAAGATCGAGGAGCTGAAGGACACTGCGGGAAACCGCGACGTCAACTCCGGCGGGACCGGGAGCGGCGTCACCGCGGCGGCCGCCATCGCAGCGCTGCAGGAAGCCGGAAACAAGACCAGCAGGGACATGATCGCGGCCTCCTACCGCGCGCACAAGGAGATCTCCGCGATCTGCCTGGAGCTCATGCGGCAGTTCTATGACGAGAGCAGATGCTTCCGTGTCGTCGGTGACGCGGGCGCCTATCAGTATGTCAGCTTCACAAATAAGATGATTGCGGACAAGCCCATCGGAGAGAGCGGCGGCCAGACGTTGTACCGGCGGCCGACCTTCGACCTGAAGATCAAGTCGCAAAAGCGGAATCCTTTCAGCAGAATGGAGCAGAACGAGAGAGCAAAGGAGCTCTACGGACTGGGCTTTTTCAATCCGGAGCGTGCGCAGGAAGCGATCACGGCGCTCGATATGATGGACTTCGAAGGCGTCGAAACCATCAGAGACAAGGTCCGCCAGGGCGAGACCCTGATGAACGTCACGCAGAAGCAGCAGGAGCTTCTTCAGCAGCAGGCGGAAGAGATCAAAAAGCTGACGGAGCTCGTCGCCAGGCTGACGGGACGGGAGATACCGGATCCCGCGCAGGAAACGGCGCCGGCGCCGCAGCAGCGAGGCGAGCGGCCGGAAACAGGAAAAAGGACGGCTGTCCACACGGTGTCGCCGGACAGCTTGACACGGGAGACGATGAAGGCGCACACGCCGATGACGGCCTATGGTGATCGGCTCGCAAAGCGATCCACGCCGGATCTGGAGGCGTGACATGACCAGCATCCAGGCATATTACTGCGGCGACGGATACAGGATAGCAGCGCACGGGCACGCCACGGGTTCTCTCGAGGCGTGCAGCGGAATTTCCGCGATCCTGTACGCTCTGGCCGGATGGCTGAAGGGCTCCGGCCTGCGGTACGAGGTCTGTCTGTCTTCCGGAGCGGCGATGATCGCGTTTCAGGAGGATGAGGGAGCAAGAACCGCGATGGACTTTGCGACCATAGGGCTGGCGCAGATCGCGAACACGGAGCCGGAGACGTCGGAAATCACGGTCACAAGAGAATAATTCTTTTCCATATCACGACCACGGGACAAGGCAACAATCCCGCGAGGGCGAAGCGGAAGCCCATAAACACCGCGCTCACGGCGCACGGGGGCCGAAAACCCCGCGAAACGATCCACAGCAGGCCGTTATCAACAACCAACAATCTGAATTTGAGAAAGGAAATGATGCAATCATGAAGAAAACTCTGAAGCTGCTCGGCGTCGACCTGTCGCTGTTCAGCCCCGTCTACGATGGAGGTTCCGGGGCCTCCGGAGTGGAACTCAACACCAACACCACCGGCACGGCGACCCTGAGCGCCGAGAACAAGACCTTCTGGGACAAGGCCCTGATCGTCCTCGCGGCGCCGGAGCTCGTGCATGACCAGTTTGCGCAGAAGCGCAACATCCCGAAGGGAAACGGCAAGACGATCGAGTTCCGCCAGTTCGATCCCCTCCCGGAGATTACCGCGCCGCTGACAGAAGGCGTCACGCCCGAAGGCCAGCAACTGAGCGTCGGCTCCCTGACGGCCACGGTCAGCCAGTACGGCGGCTATGTGACCACCTCCGACGTCCTCGACATGACGGCGCTCGATCCCGTCGTGAACGAGGCGACGAAGCTGATTGCACGCCAGGCCGGCGAGACCCTGGACAGCATCACCCGCGACATCGTGAACGCGGGCACGAACGTCCTGTACGGCTCCGGCACCGGTTCCGCACCCACCACCCGGAGCGCCCTCGACTACTCCAGCGTCGGGAGCAACAACAACCTCACCGTCAAAGACGTGAAGTTGGCCGTCCGCGCACTCAAGCGTCAGGACGCCCCGAAGATCCGCGGCGACTATATCGCCATCATCCACCCCGACGTGGCGATGGATCTGATGAAGGACAGCGAGTGGCTGAACCCGAAGCAGTATGTCGACACCAAGGACATCTACAACGGCGAGATCGGCAAGCTCTACGGCGTGCGCTTCATCGAAAACACCCGCGCGAAGGTGTTCAAGGCCACGCCGCTGGCCGGCGGCAAGGGGTATCTGACCGTGCGCAGCGCGGTCACGAGCAGCGCGACCGTGCCCGTCGCGGAGAAGATCACCGCCGCTGAGGCGACCGCCCTGGCGGGCGTGAAGGTCTATGTCGGCACGAACGCGACGGAGGTCACGATCTCCAGCGCGACCGCCGGCAACGCGGGCAGCGCGTCGCTGACGCTCTCCGCCTCAACCAGCATTGCGAAGGACACCATTCTGTTCAGCGAGGACGCCGGCAAGAACGGCGTGGACGTGTACTCCACCCTGTTCATCGCGGATGACGCCTACGGAACCACGAATATCGAAGGGGGCGGTCTCGAGCACATCGTCAAGCCCCTGGGCTCCGGCGGTTCTTCCGACCCGCTGAACCAGCGCGCAACCGTGGGTCGTACTCAGGCCAAAGCGGCCTAAATTCCAGCCCACGTAAAACCTCTCCTGATTGACTCGGAGGCCCGGAGACGGGTAACGAGGCGCAAGGGTAATGCCAGCGTGAGAGACTAAGTGGAGAGGCCCTTCGGGGATGCAATAGTCCGCCCTCCGGCCATAATCGAACGCGCAAGCGGAAGCCGGAGACCCGCGCAGAAATGACGCGGGCGCCTGCCGAACGGCAGGTCATCAAGCAACAGATGAGTGGAAAGCGATGAAAACCGCGAAGATCCTGGTGCAGCAGTACCTGGTCCGCGTGGAAAGCACCGCGACGCCCTAAGTAACGAAAGCACAGGGGCGTCAGAAAACGCCCCTGTGTCTATTGAAAGAAGGTCTTCACGGCGGACCGAAAACGCCGCAGAGTATGGCACACGGGGCCTTTATCCCGCGTGAGAAAGGATGAAATATATTGGAACTTCTTAACATCGACCTGGCACTGTTCGACGGAGAAGGCGGAGCAGCGCCCGCAGCTGCGGCAGCGCCGGCAGCCGCCGGAACGCAGACAGCGGAAACCGCAGCGCCGTCGGCCCCCGCACAGGGCGCGATTCCTGCCGAGGGGAAAGAAAACGCACAGCCCGCGCAGCCGGAGGACCGGCGCAAGGCATTTCGCGAGCTGATCAACGGTGAATTCAAGCAGGAATACACCGAAGAGACACAGCGCATCATCAATCGCCGGTTCAAGGAAATGAGCGGGCTGAGAGAGAACAACGCCCGCCTGCAGAAGGCGATGGACATCGTTTTCGCGCGGTACGGCGTGACGGACGGTAACCTAGACCGGCTGGAAGCTGCCATTCGGGACGATCGGGCTTATTGGGAAAAGCGCGGCGCCGCGGAGGGCATGACAGCCGAGCAGAGCCAGAGGATGGCCCTGCTCGAAGCGGAAAACAGCCGGCACAAGAGAGAGAAGGAACAGACCCAGGAGCAGTATATCGCCATGCGCAACTTTGAAAAATGGAGCGCGGAGGCGGAGCAGCTCAAGGTGAAGTATCCGGACTTCGCGCTTAGCGATATGCAGGACAACGATGTTTTCCGGATACTGCTGCGAAACGGCTTCCCGATGGAGCAGGCGTATCGTGCGGCGACTGTGGAGATCATCGAAAAGAAAGCGGCGGAGGAAGCGGCCCAGGCGGTGACCGCGAACATCAAGGCCAGAGGAAACCGCCCAGAAGAAACGGGAGCATCGTCTGCGCCGGCATTTGCCGAGAAGACCGACGTCAGCAAGCTGACGGATCAGGAGGTCCTCGCGATCATGGCGCGGCTTGCAAACAATGAACGCATCACTATGGGCTGAAAGGAGCTAGAAAATGGAAGAACTCAAGGAACTGCAGGAAGCGCAGGACATCGGCGACGAGGCCGAAAAGAAGACGAAGAAGTCCGCAGCAAAGAAGGCGGAGCCGGCTGACATCGGCGAGGAGCTCGTCGATTTCATCATTCCGAGGAGCGGGCCGGACGAGAAGCCCTTTCTGATCGGCGTCAACGGCGAATTCATCACCGTCATGCCCGGCGTGCCCGTGCAGGTGAAGCGGAAATACGTCGAGGTCTATGAGCACTCCAAGGCGCAGGAGCAGGCCGCGTGGAAGGCCCAGCTCGCGGCGATGGAGCGCGGAAAGAGAGCCATTGCCGATCTGTAACGAAGGGAGCGAGCGGCATGGATCTGATTTCTGACGCCAAGGGCGAACGAGAATCTACATGGCAAGCAACGAGAAGTTCGCAATGAGCGACGAGGAAACGAACGCCATCCTTCCGGACGCGCTGCAGGGGACGATCGTCACCACGGCCGGCTACGGGGCGATGAAGCAGAAGGCCGGGAACGGCACGTGGGTCGCGTTCTGAGATCGTTCTGAACTGGATACTCCGCGGAACACCACCGCTGACACGAAGCGGAACCGCGACACGGCGCGGCAGGTGCTCGAGACCACATTCGGTCACGGGCGCCTGTCACGCTTTTATTTCACATGAAACGGAGATTATGATATGGCTAATTGGAAAGATAAGTACGATGAAGACATCATTCGCCAGGTAGAAAACAGAGATTACGCAAGCGGCGGGGCAAAAGCGGCGCTTTATTCCGACGAGGATTATGCCGAGAGCCTCAAAGATTCCGCGCTCTGGGGTCTGGCGGATGAGGCCGGGAAGGCGGCTCTCCATGACAAGAATGAAAAGATCGCCGCAAAGTATGGCTTTTCCGGCGGAGACGATGGCAGCGAGTATAAGCCTTATGAAGGCGCGCCGACAGGGAGACCGAGCTATCTGCCGCAGACGACAGAGAGGCCGGCGTATACCTCCACCCGCAGCAGCGCCATCGACGCAGCGCTGGACGCACTGCTCAGCGGCAAGGAGTTTTCCTATGACTATGAGAACGACCCGGTGTATCAGGCGTACAAGAAGGAATACACGCGGGAGGGGCAGCGGGCCTTTGACGACGCGCTCGCGCAGCTCTCCGCCCGGAGCGGCGGGCTGGCGTCCAGCTACGCCGGAAGCGCAGCGGGGCAGGCGCAGGGCTATTACATGCAGCAGCTCACGGACAAGATCCCGGAGCTGGAAGCACGGGCATATGGACGATATAACGATGATCGCACGCGCGAGCTGGAAAATCTGCGGCTTCTGGAGGAAATGGAGGATCGCGATTACAGCAGGAACAGAGACAGCGTCGGAGACTGGGAGAACGACAGAAGCTTCGCGGAATCCAGAGCCGACACGGAATATAACCGGCGAATCAATGAGGCTATGCTCGCTATGCAGAACGGGGATTCCTCCAAGCTGGAGGCCCTGGGAATTACTCCGGATGAGGAAGCGGTGCTTCGCATGGCGCTGGCCTCGGGCGGAAGGATCACGCCGATTGGCGGCTCCGGAGGCAGCGGCGGAGGGAGCGGCAGCGGAACCGGCAGCGGGGGCGGCGGAACTGATTATGTCTCCGCGTTCCGGTCCGGCGATCACAGCGACGCTGTGATCGAGGGCCTGCTGGCATCTGGCCTTACCAGAGATCAGATCGAGGCGGCAGGCTATACGGGAGATTTCTTCGCGACGGGAAGCAGCGAGGGCAGCAAAAAGGCGAACCGCGGCGACTATGTCTATAACACCATTATGAACGAGATCACATACGGCGGAAATATCGAAAATGCGATGGCTTTTGCGACGGAAGAGATCGAGAAAGGCCTTGAAGACGGGAGCATTGAACCGGAAGATGCGGATCGGATCCTGAAGCTTTTCGGATACTAAGGGGGCAATGGGAATGGCAACGATTCAGGAGCGGCTGGAAAAGATGCGCCTGGACAATCTGGGGCAGCCAGAAACGGCGGCTGACTCGGGGCAGAGCGATATTGGCCGGCGCCTCGATAGCATGCGCAAGGACCTTTCGGCACCGAGAGATCCAAGCAAACTGTACAGGAGTACATGGATCGGGAGCGGCGATTATCTCAAGACGACCGATGCGATATCCAGAACGGCAAGGGAAAGCGACCCGTTGATGTCGCTGGCGCTTCAGAAGGCCAGGGAGGAGCACGGAACAGGAAAAAACGCGGAAACCGTCAGCGGAAAAGGCATAGCTGCGCCTGGCTCGCCCGGGGGCGGCGGAAGAGGATATACGACCGTCGCGGATCTCGATCACAGCAAAGCAACAGCCGGAGACTATATGGCGGCGATCGCGAGAGATCAGCAGCGTGCATATTCCGATATGGTCACGCCGGACAATTCGCCGATGGGCCGGCAACGCGAAGCGGCAAACAAGGCTATGCGGATTGCGAACGCTTTCATGCCGCTGGAAAACGGCGCTCCGGTCGATGACTATCTGCGGTTGTACGATGCTGCGGCAGAGGAAGAGGATAAGCTGCACGACATGGGCGGACGAAGCGCGCGGGAGCTGCCGCAGACTGTCGGAGAAGCGTTCGGCGCCGGCATCGTTTCGTCAGCGCGCGGGCTGGCAAACATGGCCGGGTATATCGCGCAGCGCGGATCAGAAGCGCAGATGGAGGAGAACGCCGAAATGTGGCGCCGCGCTGGCCGGGAGGATTATGCGCGAGATATGGAAACAACGCGGGATGCGCTTTATCCGAACGGCTATGAGAGCGTGGCGGACGATGTTTTCGACAGCGCGCAGAAAGCCGCAAAATTCCTGATGGAGAGACCGGGCCAGGCGGAAGCGGAGAACACAGCGGAAATGTGGCGCCGCGCCGGGCGCGAGGATTATGCGGCCGACGCCGAGAATGTGGCAAAGGCGCTGGAGCAGGCCCCGAAAAACACATGGTCGGATCTGGCGAAGGATTACCTTCAGCGCACAGATGAGCACATCGAAGGGCAGGGAAAGATCGGGAAGGCCATCGCGCTGACTTCGCAGGGCGTCGGCGGGATGATCCCATCGATCCTGTCAAACATCATCGTGCCGGGCTCCGGGCTGCCGGTCATGTTCTTCCAGGCGGCGGGAAACGCGACGGAAGAGGCGCTCCAGAAGGGCGCGAGCAAGGACAGCGCGCTCGTCTACGGCGCGGCCGTGGGCGGCGTAGAGGTCCTCACGGAAAAGATGTTCGGCGGTATTCCCGGGCTCGGGATCGGCGCACTTGACGAGGGGATAGAAAACGCCATCAGGAGAACCGTCGGGAACGAAACGGCACAGCGGGCGCTTCTTTTCTTCATGGACGCGCTCGGCGAAGGCGTGGAGGAATTCACGAGCGAGTTCGGCGATTGGCTCCTTGACAAGTGGCTCGTCGGGTCAGATGAGCGCACGTTCGCCGAGGTCCATAAGGATGCATGGTACAGCTTCCTGATCGGTGCGCTGACCTCCGTCGCCATGCAGGCGCCGGCCGAGCTGGTCAAGACGAGCGCCGGCAGAAGGCAGCTCGCACGCCAGATCGCGGACCAGGTCGGAGAACAGATCACGGAAGAAAGCGGAACCGATGCGCGCCTGACGGACCCGCTGGCCGACATGCGAACGGCATTGGCCGAAGAGAACGCGCCGACGGAGACAGGCGGCGTCAGCACGGCGCTGGAACAGAATAGCGCGGGCGCAGAGACCGCCGAAGCAGGAAGGGGCGCAGAGCGCGAAATTCTGAGCGACAATGCGGGCATGGTGCAGAGCTTCGCGGAGGGAGAACGCGACGCCGGGAGAATGAACAAGGCCGGGGCAAAGGCAATGATGGAATTCTATGACGAAGCCCAGGCGCCGGTCCTCTACATCCGCGGCATGGCAGCGGCTTACAATGCCGGGGCAAACGGAGCGGCCATTGAGACGGTGCGCGCGCCGGGGATCTCTGACATCCAGCGGGAGGCGGCATATCTCGCCGGACAGAGCGCGAGGACCTCACAGACGGCCAAGGAAAACAAAAACGCTCCCGCAGCGCAGAAAAGCACGGCGGAAGCATCATCGCGCGAGGGGACCAGCGAAGCGGGCGCGCGGTCCACATCAACTGTGACAGGAGGACAGGCATATGCCGAAGGAAACGACGTATCTGATGGAAGCGGACAACGGAATGATGGTATCCGTGCCCGAGAGCAAGCTGGAAGACTGGAAGGAAGCACAGGGAAAGAAGCCGCCGGAGAAGTGCGTACAGCGGCTCAAAGACATGCTCTTGTCCGAGATCTACGGCTCCGGCCGGCAGACCCGGTAAACGACTTCCAAATCCCAAACGCGGTCAACACCGGCGAGACCTACGTGCTGCCGGAGGATCAGACCGACGCGCCCCTCCGGAAGATCCGGGAGGACAACCGGCGCAGCGGCGTCGAGACCGTGTTCATTCTGGGCAGCATCCCCTTCCGGAAGACGAACGGAGCGATCAAGAAAGCCCGCGGCACCTATGTACCGGCGACGAACACCGTCTATGTGCAGGCGGACAACCTGAGCGCGACGCCGGAACAGATCGCGGAGCACGAGCTCTGGCATGCACGGTGGCAGAATTTGCCTGCGCAGGACAGGCTCCTGGAGGAGCGGATCCGGGAGCGGTACTCCCCGGAGGAATTTGAGAAAGTCCTGGACAGATACATCAGCGCTCTGGCCGGCGTGATCGATCTCCACGAGGGGATGACCGATGCGGAGTATGAGGCGGCGCTGGGGCGGATCAAGAACGAGCTTTTCGCGGACGCCGTCTCCGGGCTCAACGGCTTCGGCGCCGGCGCGACGCAGTTCACCGAGACCGCGCAGCAGTTCCGGGATGAATTCTGGGGGACGAACAGCCAGACCGCCGAGGCGACGGAGAGCACCACAGGGCCGCCGGCGGGAGACGCCATGTTCTCTTCGGAAACAGAGGATGACGCCGACGAGCGGGCGAAGTCTTTCAGCTATGATGCTCTGACAAAAAAAGACCCTGTTCGGGTCGTAAAGATTCAGAGCAAGTCCATTCCAACGAGAGGAAAACGGATCAACGCAAATGCACTGGCGGTCGAGGCGAGAGCAAAAGCGCCGGTCATTGTTTATCAGGCGGAAAACGGGGACGCAAGAGAGCAGAGATATGTGTTCATCCCGGACCTCGGCGCGAATGTACTCTTCAATACCAAAGGCGTGCTGCACGGGGCAGTCGGGAATATCACAAATGCATCAGCGCGCGTCACGGCAGAGGTGACGCCGGATCTCGCGGAGATCCTTCAGAATTCCATCAAGGTCAACGAACGTGGCCCGAGAGCGAAGCCGAAGAAGGGCGACGGCGAATACAGCCATGTGCTGATCGGCGCAGCAGAAAACGAAAAGGGTGACATCTATATCGTCCGCAGCCAAATCGGACATTTTGCAGACAACAAGACAGCTCTGGAATCCATGGAGATATACGACGTCCTGAAGGGCGCGAAGGCAAAGAAAATGGAATCCGGAGTGATGCGTACTCACGGCACCGCAGCGCCGCAGCTTCTCGCCAATACAACGGATTCCTATTACACCGTAGCAGATTTGCTTGAGATTGTCAAGGAAAACTATCCGAATATCCTTCCGAAGGATGTGCTGGCGCATTTCGGCATCGATGCGAGCGTCCAGGATGATGGTATCGTCTTTTCCGTGGACGACGAAGCGGACACCGACGAGCTGCGGCAGGAGCTCCGGGCACGTGGCAATGTGGAGACCCGGCGCAATCTGGCGGACACCGACCGGGCGGCCTTCCGGGAGAACGAAGAACGGCGCCGTCAGCTGCGCAAGGACATCCGCGAGCAGAGCAGCAGACCGAAGGAGATCGCGGCTGTGGAAAAGGAGCTGGAGCGGCTTCAGGATAAGCAGTATCAGCATGACCTCCTGGACAAGGGCGGCGCGAAGGCGCTGGCCGAGAACGAACGGCAGATCAAGCAGCTCACGCAGAGACTGGAGCGGCTCCGCGGCGAGGAGCAGAAACGGAAGAAGCCGGAGCGCACGAAGAAGACGGAGAAGAAGAGCAAGTCCGCGCCGACGATCTCCGTCCGACAGCTCCAGAACGACCTCCTGCGATACTTCGACATCCCGGAGGGGCAGCGGGCGGAGCTGGGCAAGTTCGTGGAAACCTTTGCCAACAAGGTCTTCCGCGACGGGAAGATCACGCAAGATGACGTGGACGCGCTTATGGATCGCCTGTACAGCGCCGGCGTCGTGACCGTCCCGGCGACGGAATACCAGCGCGCCGGGCGGGATGCAGTCAAGGATGGGCGCGTATACGTCCCGGAGCAAGTAAAGGCGGAATTCGGCGACGATTGGAACCGTTTCCGCGTGCGAGCCATGGCAGCCGGCGTCTACATGGTTAACGACGCCGGCGCCCGCGGAGCAGATCAGTGGAACGCGGAGCTTAGCGATCTTTTCCCCGGGATATTCGACGCAAGGGACACCGATCTGCGCGAGATCCTTGAGAAGATCGTCCAGCTTGCCGAGGAGGGAAAGGACCAGAAGATGAGCCTCGCGGACTATTCCGCGATGATCGCCGGGCAGGAATACGTGACCGAGGACCAGATTCAGGACGAAATGGAGCGGCACATCGACTATGCGCTGCGTACTTACGCTGATAAGGCAGGGCTTGAAGTATTTTTGAAGGACCGAACAGATCGCATGGTCCAGCAGGAGCGTGCCGTGGCGTGGGAGCGCCGACAGCAGGAGCGGCAGAGGCAGAAGGCGGACCGCGAGCTTCGGGAGCTCCAGCAGAAGACACTCAAGCAGGTCCAGTGGCTGGAGAAAAACCGGAATCAAGCGCCGGCGGTCCTGCGCCCGAAGATCGACGAAGTGCTCAGCGACCTCAACTTCTATTCCGTGCACGCCGTCAACGAAATGCGCTGGAGCAGCAAGTATAAAATGACGTTCGGAGAGATCGCCGATCTGATCGAAAGAAAAACAAACGAGAACAGCAAGGAACACGACGTCAGTTTTATACCGACCAAGGAATTGACGGAGATTTGGAAGCGGGTCAAGCTCAACAACTCCGGGGTCAGGAACATCGGGGAAATGGACATCGGCGACCTTCGTCAGCTCTATAACGCCGCCGCGCAGCTCCGCCAGGAGGTCTATGACCGGAATAATCTGGTCAATGACGAGTTCAACAGGACCGTCGCCGGCGTCGCAGCCGACAGCATCGACGAGCTGAAGGCCACGGCGAAAGCACAGAAGAAAGGCAAGCTCGCGCAGAAGGCCGACGAAAAGTGGCAGAGCTATAATGACGCGCAGCTGACGCCGATGAACCGTTTCGAGCAAATGGCCGGATGGAGGAAGGATTCCGCGTGGTATTCCCTTGCAAAGATGCTGGAGAAGGGCGAGCGGGACCAGCGGCGCTTCATCTACAACGCCAACGCAATGCTCGCGGACTTCATGAAGCAGAATAAGAAGTGGGTGCAGCGCGCCGACGGCCAGGGCAAGGACGGTATCTGGTACGAGGTGCAGTTCTCGCCGGTGGCCGAGTGGGGCGAAATGGACCAGCCCATCTTCGGGGATCCCGTCACGGTGTGGATGACGCCGGCCATGAAGGTGCAAATGTATTTGGAGAGCAAGTCCGAAGACAACTTGAGGCACATGGCCGGAGGTAGGACCTTCGCGAACAAGGAGCTCTACAGCAGAGGGAAGCGTGCGGAGGCATATAAGCAAGGAGCGCGGACCTTCCTGATGACGCCGGAGGCCGTCAAGAAGATCGTGAGCGATCTCACGGTCGAGGAGAAGGCGCTGGCGGACATCCTGGAGCGGTTCTACAACGAGTTCTCCAAGGGCGAGATCAACCGTGTCAGTAATGCACTCTACGGCTATGACAAGGCCATGGGCCGGTACTACGCGCCGATCTATACGGACAGCAACTACAACAGGAGCGAGCCGGGCGTCTTCGACGTCACCGCCGAGGGCGTCGGCAACCTGAAGACAAGAAAGGAAAGCTGGACTCCGAGCCTGAACATCTCCGCCATAGACGCCTTCGAAAAGAGCGTGGACCGCACGGCCAAATTCGTGGGCCTTGCCATCCCGGTGCGAAATGTCAACGCGGTCCTGAACTGGAAGAGCAAAGGCGAAAGCGTGAAAAAGGTCATCGATGATACGCAGGGCGCGGGAACGGTGAGCTGGGTCGAGGATCTGATGACGGAGCTCCAGGGGAACAAGGACCTGAAGCATCCGAAGGCGGATGTGATTATGGACAAGGCACTCTCGAAGTATGTGCAGTCTGTATTCGGCGCAAACTGGGCCATCGTGGCCAAGCAGTTTGCATCCTTTCCTCTTGCAACAGCCTATCTCGGCTGGGGCAACATGCCGAAGTGGCTCCCCGGCGCGGCGCAGGTCGACAGGGAGCTAGTACGCAAATACACCGGAGAGCTCGGCTACCGCAACATGGGCTACGCGACGCCGGAGACGGCGTTGATGAAGGACAATCCGGGACTGATCCAGTCAAACCGCGTGCTCAACTTCGTGTTCGGCGGCGGCGCCATCAACTGGATGGACGACTTCACCGTACGGACGCTGTGGACCTGGGCGGAGAATAAAGTACGGAACGAGACGCAGCTCCGCCCTGGCACGCAGACGCAGATCGACGCCGGCGAGGACGCCTTCTACAAGGCGGTCGCTTCGGAGTTCGAGGAGGCCGTCAGTCGGTCGCAGCCGATGTATGACGTCATGCACCGTAGTCAAGTCATGCGCGAGTCGAGTGGCGTTTCGAGAGCGTTCACGATGTTCAAGACCGTTCCGCAGCAGGAGTACAACATGCTTCGGGAGGCCTTCGGAGAGATGAGCGCGGCGCGGGAAAGCGGCGACACCGCCCAGAAGCGAGAGGCGGCGGCCAAGGCCGGCAAAGCTGTCCTCGGCATCATGGTCGGAAACCTGATGATCGGGACGATCACATTCCTGAACGCGCTTTGGAAGAATAAGGCCAAGAAATACCGCGACGACGACGGCGAGCTTATACCGGAGAGCGTAATGGAGCAGTTCATAGGGCAGTATCTTCGCGATAGCGCCGGAGTGTTCATCGGCGGCGACGTGGCGGCGGATGTGATCGGCGCGATCCTCGGGGAGCACTGGTACAGCCTGGATGCTCCGGGCTTGACGCAGATCAGCGAGATCCTCGAGGGCGTCGTGAATGCCGGAAAGACAGCTGTGCGGCTGGTGCAGGACAGCAGCACGGTCGCGGCCAACGGCGGAGACTGGGCGAAGTACATGCGGGAGCACGGCTATATGTACGTCAAGGCCGTCGAGGACGCGGTCAGAGTCCTGGCAACCTATAAAAGCGGCCTGCCGATCAACAACGTCCGGGCCTATCTCCTCGGCGCACTGAGCTGGGCAAGCCCGGCGATCAACGTGGCCTATGAGGACGCTGTGAAGCACGCGGACCGCGACGGACTGAAGGGCCTCACCGGAGACGCGCTGGAGATGCGCCTGGGGCACATCCTTGACGCTCGCCTGGAGGATCCGAGCGAGGACCTCACGAAGGAGCTCGCGAAGCTTTACGCGGACGGGTACACCAACGCGGTACCGACGGACACGCCCAGCAGCGTCACGATCGACGGTGAAAGCCATTCGCTCGGCGCAGTGCAGCAGCAGATCTACAGCAACACATGGCGCGACGCAGTCGGAGATTCACTGGACGAGCTCATCAGGTCGGATGCGTATAAAGCCGCGGGCGAAAAAACGAAAACGGCGATGATCAAGAAGATCTATGACTATGCCGCAAACGAAGCGAAGGGTGCTGTATTCCGTCAGTTCGACGCGGGCGAAGAGAACAAGAATGCCATCGCGGCCATGCAGGCAGGCGCCACGCTCAGCGAGTGGGCGGCGCTCAGCGTAGAGTACGCAGCGATCGACGCCGACAAGGACAAGAGTACGGCGGAGCGCGGCGCAATGAAGCGCGAAGCGATCCTCGAAATGGACCTGACGGATCAGGAGAAGCTGGACCTCTATGCGGCCATGGCGCCGGCGGAGCGGCGGACGGAAAAGCTGCAGGCCATCAAAAACAGCGGACTCTCCACAGCACGGACCTTCGCTATCTATGATAAGTATGACGAGATCGACAACAGCGTAATGGCGGCCTCGGAGAAGGCGGCGACGTTCTCAAGGTGGATCGACGGTCAGAAATTCACGGAGCGGCAGGCCGAAGTGATCAGAGAGCAGCTCACCTTCAGCGTAATGTCCACGGCCACGGCGGGAACATATGACAATTTCACGGCGGTCGGCCTTTCGCCGGACAAGTCTTATCAGCTGTTCGAGACGTTGCGGAAGCTGAAGCCGGAAGAGGGACGGGAAAACGTCACCGACGGCCAGAAGCTGCACGCCATCGCCGAGGCAAAGCTCACGGACATGGAGAAGATCTCCGCCATGGGCGCCATCATGGGGACGGAACTGGTCAACGAATACGGCAATCCGACAGGGTATGCGAAGATGCTTCAGCTCGTGGAGGGCGGCACGACGATCGGCGATTATCTCAAGCTGCGGGATGCCGGGCAGGTGGACGGGTATATCAAGCTTACAAATGCGACGGGAGGCATGAGTTACGGCATCACGCCGGACATCTATGTCAGCTGGCGCGCAGCGCTTCCAAGCTTTGACGCGGACGGAAACAAGAGCTATTCCCAGGCGGAGGTCAGGGCCGGCCTGGATGCGATGAGAGTCGGCGGCAGCAATCCGCTTTTGGGCGGCGAGCTGACGACGACGCAGAAGGCGGTCCTCTGGCAGATGGCAAATAGCAGTTGGAAACCGTATAAGAACCCCTATGACACGGGGATCGGGAAGGAAATCTATGACACGATGCAGATGCTCAAAGAAGTGGACGCACTCAATGCTTTGAGCTCCGGAACAGGTAATCCGCTTCTGGGCGGCGAACTCAGCGGGGGAGAGAACGCACTCCTTGGGCTTGCACTGGAAGCGGCAAGAGACAGCCTGAGATAACAGCAAGACAGGCGGGGCGCGTCCGGGAAATCGGGCGCGCCTATTTTATGAGCGGTATCCTTCATATTGCAGGGACGACATCCCAAAGCAGCAGAAAAAGCCGCCTGCTTGTTGCGGGCGGCATGAGGGAGTATGCTGTGATAGTGAAATGATAGTCTGTTGGTGTATGGACCTCCGTACTCCATCAGGCAATAAAACAGGGTTAAATAAAAACGCGGTATGTGATCGTAAGGGTTTCGGTCGCCTTGTCCCAGATAACGGTTTCAAAAAGCGCCTTCGCAGCGGTGTTCTTTTCATGGAGCGGAGTGTCGGAGTCTTCGAGGGTCTCCAGCGTCTTGCGGATACTCTCTGTCAAGGCGGCCTCGGCGGCGGCGGGATCCACGCGGGACTCCAGCTCGGCGATCTTCCCGAGGAGCTCCGCATGCTGGGCATCGAGCGCTTCTTTCATGCGACGGTAATCATCCAGGGAGTCAATGCCGGCGGCATAGGCATCCCGGATGCGGGAGAGCTTCCTGTCGTACTGATCGGCCTGCTGGCGCAGCACGCGCAGCTCACGCTCTGTATCGTCGGAGCGGGTGATCTTATATCGAAGAGGATAAGCGGCAGAGCTGTCGGCGCGCAGCTTCTCCAGGATGGCCGTGTGAAGGGCGTCAACCGTGATGCTGTTCCGGTTCTTGCAGCGGGCGCGGACATAGCCGTTGCAGATGAAGTACCGCGGCCGCTGGAAGACCAGGGTGCTGCCGCAGGAGGCGCAGCGCACGACGCCGGAGGCCCAATCCTTCAGTTCGAAAGAGGGGCGGGACTTCGGACGGTGCGTTTCCGCCGCGGCGGCGACGAGCAGCTGCACGGCGTCAAAGTCCTCGCGGCTGACAAGGGGCTCGTGGTCGCCGGGGGCGGTGATGGTGTCCGGGTTATGGAAGTCGCGGCGCGTCCGGCCGGAGGGCGTCCAGCGGACCATACCGATATATACGGGGTTTTGCAGCCAGTATGTGACGGTGCGGTTCTCGATCTTCCCGCCGCGATGCGTCCGGATCCCGCGCACGTTCAGCCCGTCGACGATCTTCCAGACCGGGACGCCGGACAGATAATCAGAATAGACCTCGCGGATCACTGCGGCCTCGGTCTCCTCAGGGACCATGAAGGGGCTGCCCTCCGCGGGGTTTTTTCTGTACCCGAAGGGCGGCGCGATCTGCGGCACGCCGCGCTGGGCGTTCACCGTCATGCTTCGCTTGACTTCACCGGAGAGGCGGATGCTGTAATACTCATCCATCCATTCGATGATGCGCTCGATCAGGCTGCCGAAGGGCCCCTCGATCACCGGCTCGGAGATGGAGATCACGTCCACGCCCACCTTCGACAGCATGGCCTTGTAGACGATGCTTTCCTCCTGGCTCCGCGCAAAGCGGCTGAACTTCCAGACGAGGACGGCGTCAAAGGGATGCTCCGCGCTTTTGGCCGCGCCAATCATCTCCATGAACTTCGGGCGCTTTTCGGCGGAACGGCCGGAGATCCCCTCGTCCACATAGACGTACTGCTCCGGGATCACGCAGGCGTTTTTCTCCGCCCAGGCGCGCAGGGCCTCCAGCTGGGAGTCCGGGGAGAGCTCCTTCTGGTCGTCGGTGCTCACGCGGAGGTAGACCGCGGCGATTTTCAGTTCTGGCATGACGGGCCTCCTTTCAATTGCGGTTCACGAAGCCGCGGAACAGACCGGCGGGGAGTGGGTCTCGTTTTACCAGCAGCGGGAGCAAGGTGTGTACCCATAGGATTTTGCGAGAGAAAGAGAAATGGGGATCTTGCTCTTGCTGAGATACGAACATCCGCTTCTGTGATACTTGGTTCCGGTCTTGGTGATGTAAACGGTAATTGTGGATTCGTCGGTCGTCCGCGTCGGAGCGAGTGTGGGTGCGGGCGTGGGTGCGGGCGTGGGCGCTGGTGTGGGCGCTGGTGTGGGCGCGGGCGTGGGTGCGGGTGTCGGCGCGGGCGTCGGCGCGGGCGTGGGTTCAGGCGTCGTCAGAATGATCGGCACTGTCGATGGCGCGGGCGTCGGAACAGGGAGGGAACGAGAGGGAGACACCGAGGTCATTGGATCTGATTCTGAAGGCACCAGCGTGAGAATTTCAGGAGACTCCGAAGCTGCCGCGGGGACTGACGCAGGGTAACGCTCTTCGAGATATGCCAGGATCTCTTCGGCGGTCATATCATCGATCTGACGGGAGGATTCTCGTCGATCAGAGCCGCAGGCGGAAAGGAATAAGAGGGCAGAGACAGCGAAGAGTAAGAACTTTTTCCTCGGTGACATAGCGGGCCTCCTTTCATTTGGAGCCGTATATATCCTTCATAATCATTTCCTTTAACTTTTCCTCAGCTTCAGTCAAAGGGCGCTCGGGTTCGTCCTGCGCTGCCGCCCAAGCATCCAGACGGTCTGCCGGGACCTCAACCAACAACCCGTCTTTTGATTCCATTAGATATGTTTCTTTTCCTGCTGGCTTGATTGGCTCTTTGACGAACATATCAGGAAAGGCAGCTTTGAAAGCAGGCTTAATTAGTTCTCCGTATTCTGACACAAAAATCTCACGGGACCAGGAAACGCTGTTTTTGTAAGTATCCAACAAAGCAGATGGCACATAGACTGAGAAACCTTCTGAAACGATAATTTGTTTTCCGAACGCCTGATAGGCAGGAACATAGCGTTTGCATGGAATATACAGATCTCTCAGTTCGTGGCAGTCTTCCGCAAATTGTAATGTCTTAGTGTTTTCGGGAATAACCAAGGTTTCAACAAAGCCAACAACTTCGAATTCATGGTCATTTATCGATATGTAATTGCGAAGATTAAGCTTCTTCAGAAATCTAAAGGAAATGAACGGATCCCACTTAAACGGATAGGATGCGTCTGTAAGGACTGTGAGCTCCTCAAGATCGCTATGACTGTACATAACATCATATATGGCATCCCTCAGAACGAAAAGCGAATTGTCTTTCCTGTGAGGGAAAGATAGACGTAGTGTAGGGGTTCCGTGTCTGTCCTTCCAAAATTCATAGGTCTTTTCACTTAGTCGGCGATCAAAAGGATTTGGCCGGGTTATCCGGACAAGAAGGAATAGCATGAACGCTATTACTGCGACAACAGGAACAAAAATGATGATTTTGAGAAACCAATCCATCAAAAGCCTCCAGAAGGTTACTGATCCACAAGAGCGGGGCGGCGCTTCAGGATCACGATGCCGTAGCAGGTGACCGTGTCGCTGCCGCTGGCCATGATATCGAGATCCATGTCCTTGCGCGCGCGGTTGAGGGAACGGAGATAGATGTTGCCGAAGCTGTCGAAGATGACTTGCTTGACGAGCAGGCAGCCGTTGACCATCATCACGGTGAGATCTCCGGTCCGCGGCGCCAGCTCCGCGCACAGCGCGATCTGACCGTCCTGCAGGACCGGTTCCATACTGTCGCCGGAGATCCGGACGGCAAAGGCGGCGCTGCTGTCGGCGGGGACGCTGTACTCTTCCCAGGGCAGACCGGTGTCGAACTCGCCGGGGCCGGCTGCGGCAGCGGTGCCGAAGAGGGGGATGATCTTCGACGCCGGAGCGGTCTCGATCTCCTCCACGGGATAGCGGGCAACAATGTTGTCGATGATCTGCCGATCAGAGGGGGAGGCCTTGCGATAAGAGCGGACGAGAGCATATTCCTTCGCTGTAACGTCATAGGAAGCAGAAATAAGACCATCGGAAGCCTTATCGATTCCGGTCAGCCGATTCATATCTACGTTGAAGTAGTCGGCGATAGCTTCAAGTGTCTCGAAGTCGGGCTCACGGTTACCGCACTCATACATGGAAATTGTGCTTTTGGCAATACCAAGACTTACAGCAAGATCGGCCTGGGTCAAACCGTCCTGCTTTCGCAAACGGCGCAATTCATCCTTAAATGCCATTGATATCACTTCCTTCAGAATGAGTATAACACATAACGTGTGAAATGCAAGAAAAATATTTCACGATATGTGTTGACAAAATACACGATACGTGATATTTTATAGAAAAACACGAAATGTGTACACGAAAGGAGGGAAACAACATGAAAACGGCAAAGGAGATAGGGAAGAGCTTAACTGAACTGAGAGGCAACACCCCGCGCGCAGTTGTCGCTGAGGCCATTGGCGTCAGTAATTCTGCTATGCAAATGTACGAAAACGGAGAAAGAGTACCTAGAGACGAAACGAAAGTAGCGCTGGCCGCGTTCTTTCATACGACTGTAGGCACTCTTTTTTTTGGCGAATAAGTACACGATACGTGAACAATAAGGGCAGTTACATAGACAAGACGGACAGGCGCAGGCGCATAGCTTATGAAGGGAGGCGAGGCCGATGCTGGTGACAAAGGACGGGATCAAGGTGATCTCTTATGTACATACGGAGCGCGGACTCGTCGACATGGATGACCTGGCGCCGGAGGAAATGGCCAGGGCGGCGACGGCGATCAAGCTGACATACCTTAACGAGCTGTACCGAGGCAAGGCCGTGTTCACGGCGGATGGATACCCCTCAGTCACGGCGGCGCCGTGACAGCTCCCATTGGCAGGGGAGCCAAACAGGAAGGAGGATACCAATGAAAACAAATGCGTATGGAGCGGAGATCGGGCGCAACGGGTACGCGCCCAGCATCATGCAGCCGGCGCGGACATGCTGCTGCTATCTCTGCGGGAAGCCCGGACGTGCTTATGAGATGGACAGGCACGAGCCCTTCGGCGCGGCCAACCGGCAGAAGAGCAAGGAGCTGGGCCTCTGGGTGGAGCTCCATCACTGGGGATGCCACGAGGGGCCGGGCAGCGTCCACGGCGGCAACGGCGAGGCCGCGCGTCAGCTCCGGGCGGACGCCCAGACGGCAGCCATGATGCGCTACGGCTGGAGCCGGGAGCGGTGGATCGAGGAGTTCGGCAAGAGCGAGCTGACCGAGGAGGAATGCGCGAAGCTGTCGGCGCCGGCGTTCAAGACCGCGCCACCGACTGTCCCGCCGGTTCCTTCGGAGGGAGACGCCGACAAAGAGCCGGAGGGCAAGCGCAGGAAGGCCGTGGGCGACATCATCCGTGAGCTTTGGCCGGACCACGCGACGACGACGCGCAGCATTATCGCGCGAGGGGACCCGACGCGCAGCGGTGGGCGTGCGTTCAGCAGCGGATTCCAGCTCGTTGACGGGCCGGACCTGCCGTTCTGAGGAGGGCGCGGCATGGATATCGGAAACAATCCGAGCGACGTCAGAGCAAAGTATCAGCTGATCTGCCCGGTCTGCGGTAAGCCGGCGATCCGCCGGGAGAACAACCGGGCCGGGGTCGCCTATCTTCATCTGACGAAGCACGGGACAGCCCGGCACTTTATCGAGCCGCCGAAAAAGGGCGGAGCAAAGAAACGGAAGAAGGTGAACTGAATGTACGGAGAACCGGCGTACTGCAAGAAATGCGGGCGACCGATCAGCTTCATCCAGACCAAGCGAGGGAAGATGATGCCGGTCGACGGCTTTTCTTTGCAGGTCATCCCGGACAAGGACGGATCGCTTTACATCAACGAGGACGGCGAGATGATCCGCGGCCGGGTGGTCGGGATGGCGGGGCCCGCCACGGTGAAGGTATGGCAGAGCCACTTTGCAACCTGCCCGGAGCTGAACAAGGGCAAGCCGAGGAAGACCGAGACCTGGAGGGAAAAGCAGTCGCGCCTCGCACATGAACGGCTGGAAAAGGAGATCGCCGAGGCCGAGGCAAAGGCGGCACGGCGGGAAGAGAAGGAGAGGAAGGAGGAGGCACGGCGCACATTTGAGGAACTGCAGTTGTCATTTTTCGGAACCTAAGAAATCAGAAAGGAAGGATCCAAGTGAAAGAAAGCATCAAGGAAGCAGAGCACCAGGAAGCTGAGCTGGAAATGCTCATCAGCGACATACTTCGAGACGTTGGCGTCCCCATGAATCTCCTCGGCTATTACTATGCAAAAGATGCAATCATCCGCGTAGTCAACAACGAGAGCTATCTGCGGGCCGTAACGAAGGAGCTCTATCCCGATATCGCCCGCAAGTTCGAGACGACGCCCACCAGGGCGGAGCGCGCCATCCGCCACGCCATAGAGGTTGCGTGGAGCCGCGGCAACATAGAAACGCTGACCATGCTCTTCGGCTATACGGTGAACGCGTTCAAAGACAAGGCGACGAACAGCGAGTTCATTGCCGGCATCGCTGAGTTTGTCCGAATCTTTCGCAAATCCGGAAAGAAGGACTGGAGGAAATAGTGCATGAAGCGGAAAGTTTTTGTATGTATGGCCATGCTCGCGGCCGCCATGCTCATGTCGGCGCCGACGGTGCGCCCTCCTGCCATCCAGGAGGAAGAACCGGAGCGGGAGACCGCGGCGGAGGTGTACGAGCTTGTGCGAGAAATGACCGTAACAGAGCCGGATTTGCACATGAAACCGCAGAAAATGCACGACGATGTACGAAAAGTGCGCATAACTGAGCGGAATTTGCACATCGAAGCGGAAGCCGTAGGCCCCGAGACGCCGGAGGAAGCACCGGCAGAGGTCGAGGAGACGGCGCCGGCAGTCTGGCGGAACGACGTTCCCCTGCGGCCGGAGCTGCAGGCGGTGCTCTTGGAGGCGTGCGCCGAGGCCGGGATCGATCCTCTCCTGATGCTCGGCTTGATCGAGGCGGAGAGCAATTTTCAGGAGGACGCCGTGAGCTCTTCAAAGGACTACGGCCTGTGCCAGCTCCATTACCTGTATTTTGATCCGAATATGCCGCCGGATGAGAACATCCAGGCAGGCGTCAGCCTGCTGGGGAAGCTTCTCAAGACATACGGCGAGATCAGCGCGGCGCTGACGGCCTATCACGTCGGCCATGACGACGGAACGCGGAGCTACGCGAACGCGGTGCTCGGCAAGGCGGCGGCCTGGGGGTATACGGCATGATGATACTCACCGAGGCGGACAAACGGTTCTGCAAGCCCTGCATTTATCGCAGCCGATACACCGGAGCGCACGACAACCTCTGCGACTTCATCCTCCGGACCGGGAAGCCCAGGGGCTGCCCGCCGGGCGTAGGATGCAGGAAGCGGATCATCAAGGTCAGAAAAAAGAAATGCCCCGAGACGGTGCAAGCGTCTCAGGGCGCGGAAATCAACCAAGGAAAGGAGATCTCCGCGGACATTATATCACGGCCCGCGGGAAAAAGACAATGGGATTTTATAACGAAGCAAAGGAAAAGCTGGACGAGGGCGTGAAAAAGAGCCTCGACAGATATGGCAATGTCATGAAGCAGTCCGTCCATGACGCGCTTTTGGACTTCTGCCGGCAGGATGAAGAGTTTGCTCAGGCCGTGGCCCAGGGCGGGAGCTTCGAGGACTGCATGAAGGCCGTCGCCAAGTGCGTCAAGGGAAGCGCGATCAGCGATCTGGAAGCGTGGGGCGCCGCCGTCAAGTTCTATTTCCCCGGCGCCGCGATCAAGTGTGAGCTGAGGATCAACCTCTGCGCGTCCGTGGACGACGACGCCGATGAAGAACCGAAGACCGGGCCGATCATCGACCTGAGCGACTTCTTCTGAGGAGGCGCCGGGCATGAACGAGAAGATCGAAGCGTTCCGGCGCCGTGCGCCGAAGTTCAGGAAGCGGGATATCGATGACATCAACGCCCTGTTCGACAGCTACATCTTCCGACGGAAGAGCACCGGCGAGATCTGGACCACCTGCTGTCGAAGGCATGAGGTTCTTCCGGCGGACCATGAGCTGTGGGACGAAATACACATCCGGGAGCCGCGCAGCGTCTATGACAACGATCCGATCCTAAAGGAAACAACGCCTTGCCCGTTCTGCGGGCGCCAGGGCAAGGTGAAGGATCTGAAATACACCGGGAAGAGGGAAAACCTCTGCCAGTACCGTCGCTTCGTGCTGCTGCGATGGGACGGGTCGGCGCTCTGGGCGGACTGCGCGGAAGCGAAGAAGGAGTATACAGACCTTCGGATGCTTACGGCAGCGCCGACGGCGCATGAGAGAGCCTTGTACCGCTTTGGAAAGGATGCAGTGGAGCATGTCTCCCGGGGCTGGTATGGGGAGTATTCCGAAGTGTACCGCGATGCCTATAAGTGCTTCAACAAGAAGACGGTTTGCGAGCCGTTCACCTACAACACGAATGAAAGCATGTGCTACAGCGTGATCGGAGCGGACGCGCTCGATAAGACACCGATCCGGTACTGCTACGCGGGGCGATGGGTCAGGGCCGAACAGGACGTGATCAAGAGAATCCACCTCGCCTATGTCTATCCTCGGCAGGTGGAGATGCTCATGAAAGCGGACATGGAGAAGGTCGTGTGGGATCTCGCACGGCACGGGGTGAAGCACTACACCGTCCTGGACTGGACACAATCTGATCCGCGCAAGGCGTTCAAGGTACCGCAGCAGGCGGTGAAGGCGTTTCTCAGTCTGCCTCAGTCCGGCGGCAGAGATATCGGCATCCTCGAATTCTGGAAGCATCTGAACCGTACGGAGAAGGTCGGAATGGAGACGGCGAGGGAAATCTATGATTTCTACGGCTGCCATCCTGGAGCCAAACAGAAAGCGCAGCACTGGGGCGTGCCGCTGGCACGGCTGTACAGATACTTCGATTCGCAATGGCACTGCAACATGAGCGCCGCCTGCAGCGCGTGGATGGACTATGTCGACATGGCGGCCGCCCAGGGGCTGGCGCTTCATCGGAGCGACGTGATCCTCCCAGCTGATCTCAAGGAGCGGCATGACGCCATGGTGGAGGAGCGGAATCGGCGCCTCCAGGCAGAACGGGATCGCCGGGAGGCTGAGAGGCGCAGAGAACGAGCAGCGGAAAAGGAACGAGAAGAGATGGCCCGTGAGGCCCGAGGCAAAACCTATCCTGTGCTTCGCAAGAAGCTGGAGCGGAAATACGCCTGGGCAGCAGACGGTTATCAAATCATCGTCCCGGACGGAGAGAAGGCCATCGAAGACGAAGGCCGTATCCTGAAGCACTGCGTGGCCGGCTATGCGCAGCGGCATGTAGAGGGGAAAACCACGATTCTCTTCATGCGGAAAGAAAAGAGCCCAGACAAGCCGTGGTTGACAATCGAGATGTGGGGCACGGAGCTCCACCAGATCCACGGATACCGGAACGAGGGCCTCTATACTGCCAAGGGACGTTTTGCACCGGATCCGAGGGAAAAATACCGGGACTTCCTCGATCCCTGGCTGGAATGGGTCAAGGCCGGCAGCAGAAGAAAGAAAGACGGGACGCCGATCGTCCCCAAGAATAAAAAGGAGAGTGCAGCATGAATGAACATGATCGCGCGAGGGGACCCGCTGTGGAGCAGGGGGCGCGTGTTCCTCTCAGCAGAGTCAGGACGCCGGAAGCCGTGGGAGCGGAGATCCGCAATCTCACCAGCGCGGCACGGTATCTGAATGTTTATTACGCGGTCGAGATTGGCCGCAGATTGACCGAGGCGAAGGAGCTGGTGCCCCACGGCGAGTGGCTGAACTGGCTGAAAACGGAGACGGAATTCTCCCAGCCGACGGCGAGCCGCTTCATGCGGGTCTACGCCGAATACGGCGCCGATCAGGGGAGCCTTTTCGGGGCGGAAACAAAGTATTCATCGTTGAATAATTTAAGCGTTTCCAATGCTTTGCGGCTTCTCGCGGTGCCGGAAGAGGAGCGGGAGGACTTCGCCCTTGAGGTGGACGCGGAGCACCTCTCCACGCGGGAGCTGGAGGAGGCCATCCGGGAGCGGGACGCGGCGAAAATGGCACTGCAGGCGACGACCGAGGAGCTGGAAGAAGCCCAGCAGCTTGCAGACGAGGAAACGGCCAGAGCGGAGGCGTCCGAAAAGCTCCGTGCGGAGATGGCGGACGAGCTCGCCGGGAAGAACATGGAGATCGAGGCGGCGAAGAAAAAGATCGCGGAGCTGGAGAACCGGCCCATTGATGTCGCTGTTCAGGAGCCGGACCCGGCCGAGATCGAACGCCGCGTCGCTGAGGCAACGGAGGCCGCCAGGGCCGACAAGGAGGCCGCTGAGCGTCTTCTGGCCGAGGAAAAGGAAAAGGCCAAGGCCGCAGCGGACAAGCTCCGGGAGAAGCTGAAGGCCGCCGAGGAGAAGCTGGCCGGCGCCGGCGCCGAGGACAAGGCCGCGGCGGACAAGCTCCGCGGCGAGGTCGAGGCCCTGAAGAAGCAGATCGCCATGAGCGGGGAGGCTATGGTCCAGTTCAAATTCCTCTTTACGGAGTGGCAGACCGTATTTTCGCGCCTCCAGCGGGCGATCGACGAGCTTGAAGGCGAGCAGCGGGAGAAAGCGCACGCGGCAGTCAGAGCGCAGGCAGAAAGATGGGGCACGGCATGAAAAAGCCGGGTTATTCAAAGGCCCTTGATATAGCTGCAAGATGGCTGGAACAGGCCGGAGCTTGCACGCACGGTCCGGGCTATACCTGCGATAAAGACTTTTCGGAACCGGGTACCTGTGCAAAGTGTCTCCGCCGGCACTTTCTGAAGCTGGCAAGGAATTCGGGAGCATGAGTACAGAAAAGCCGACGATGAATGAGCTCCGCCTGGTTCAGGCGAAGGACTTCAAGGCGGAGCGAACCGGGCGTTTTTATCGCGCCGGGAACGGGAAGCTGAAAGAAGAGACGGTCGGCGTCGAGTATTTCCATACTGCCGGCGCCGGCTGCCTCAGAGCCGAGGCGGTCATCCGGGCGAACTATGTGGCGGCGCCGATCTCTATCGTCACGATGGCCCAGCTTGCCGACGTGGTGGCGATATGAAGAGCGGAGGAGATGCTATGAGCGAGTACAAAGAACCGCGCAAAGTCAGATGGCTGCCGGATATCTCATGCAAAGTATGCGGTGGCGATGTGAACAGTTGGGATAAGCGGATATCCAGAGCTCTCGGATATAAAAGCATTGTCTGTGAAGAATGCGTAGCCAAAGAATATGGAACGACAGTCCAGGAACTGAGGGACACCATGAAAAATCACTTTGGCCTTATCCCGTGCCCTGGTATATGAAATGAAAACAAACCTTGCCTCACAAAAGCTGCTGTCCGAAGGATGGACCAGAGATCAGACGCCGCCAGGCATGAAACCGTGGAATGATTTTGAAGGTGGATGGACTTACCGCTATGACACAAGGAAAGATGTCGTGTTTGAGACTCCGTGCGGTCTGCTATACAAGCGGAACCAGCTCTCTATGTCCGGCCACATGTCCTATATGGGGATCGAGTGGACCGAAGAGAACGACAATATGACGGTTATGTGCCCCCACTATTCCAGGACGCAGCTATGCGAACTGAATCACCCCCTGCTGGAACGGTGCAGCGCAGGAGCTCATTATGAAAAACTCCATTTCTGTGCAGTCCATGAAACTGACCGCGCTTGGGACTATGAGCAAAGCGGTCAGAAGATCAAGGATGACATGGAAAAGGTCAAGGAAAAGCTGTGGGAAGAGTTCTCTCGGCAGCATCACGGGCGGGTCTGCTTGTATCAATGCCGCTTTAACAGAACGGATCAGACTTGGACAGCAATATATGATCCTTTGCAATGCAACACCTATAACTGCGCTCGCTGCGTGGTCCTTGACAAAGAACTCTCTCCACAAAAAGCCAACGTGATCTATGACGTAAAAGTTACCTGGGTAAAAAAAGGCGTCGGGATGCTGCCGGACGAAGAGAAAGCGAGCATCACAAAAGGACTGAAGTTTCTGGATCATCCGAAATCGGTGACCGTTTGCAATTCTATAGCCAGGGTATGTAAAGACGACATACAGCGACGCGAGGAGATGCGTCGGCATATGGATATCTTTCTGGGGAAGGTCAAAAGCGTAGAGGTAATGAACATCCGGGTCGAGAGAAAGGTCGGAAGGGATCTCCTTCAGGACCTCAAAGATGTCGAAGCAGGAATAGAGGTTATTCACGCCTCGGATTTAGAAGCAGCTCAGAAAGAGGCAAAGCACCAGCGACGGGTCAAAGCAGCTGAGCAAAGGCAAAAAAAGATGGAAAAGAAAATCATTTCCTCCGGGTATGAAGCTCTGGACACCTTTGAACAGCGCCGGGCCCGAAAGATACTTGGCAAAGAAAAGATTGCCATTTTAGAGGAAGAACGCATACCACCTAAGCAGTATTCCTTTGAAGACTATGAGGAGGTTGACCAATGAAAAATGATCTTGTCTGCCGCCTGCGTGATGCGGCGGAAATGATGCAGCGCGGCGTCTACAGCCCCGGCCATATCGCCGTTGTGACAGAGGCGGCAGATTTCATTGAAAAGCTCTCCGGAGAGCGCATGGACTGTATCATGTGTGGAGGGAAAGGAACGCTGGTCGGTAACCGATCAAAGTTCAATGGCCATTTCCACGGAGAATGCGAGGCCTGTGGGGCTCGCATCATGGAATAAGAAGAAATACCGGCATATCGCCGGAAAATGAAAGGAGTATATTATGAAAATCATCAATCCCAAAGCTGAAATTATTACGCCGATCGACGGCAAAGAGATTCTTCGGCACATCGAAAAGTGCGGCCGAGTTTGCTACAAGAGCGAGGATCAGATTACTGACGCCAGCGCGGAAAAGTTCTGCGCCGGCATCCTCAAGCGGGGGCATGAGGCAGTGATCGAGCATTTCAACATCACGGTGAAGTTCACCTGTGACAGGGGCGTGTCCCATGAGATCGTGCGGCACAGGATTGCGTCCTTCTGCCAGGAAAGCACCCGATACTGCAACTACACCGGGGACAAGTTCGGCAACGAGCTCACCGTCATTAAGCCGTGTTTCTGGGACGAGGGGTGCCTGGAGTACGAGGCGTGGAAAGGCCTGTGCGAAAAGGCGGAGGAGGTTTATCTCGGGCTAATCCGCGCCGGCGCGACGCCGCAGATGGCCAGGTCCATCCTGCCGAACAGTCTCAAAACCGAAGTCATTATGACGGCAAACCTCAGAGAGTGGAGGCACTTTTTCAAGCTTCGCACGTTGCCGGCTGCACATCCGCAGATGAAGCAGGTTGCAGACTACGCTCTGTACCTGATGAAGAAGGAGATCCCGGTCATTTTCGATGATCTTGGTGACGGAGTGGCGCAGGAGGATGACTGCGGCCCCGATTACTGTGACGTCAGCGGCATCGTTGGCGGGGGTGACTGATATGGGGCATGGAGTTATAAACGACCCAGTGAATCATCCGACCCACTATACAGCCGGAGGGATTGAATGTATCGACGCCATAGGCGCTGCGCTTGCGAGCCAGACCGATCCGATGAACGCCTGGCTTACTGGCCAGATCATCAAATACCTTTGGCGGTGGCCTCTGAAAAACGGGGCGGAGGATCTTCAAAAAGCGAGGTTTTATCTGGATCGCTTGATCGAGAGAGTGCCTCAAGGCGGTTGACGCCATGCTGCAGATCATCATTCATGTCAACCGCCCGGCGGGACAGGCCATCGGGATCAAAGAGGCCATAGCGCAGGATCTGGAGAAGTGGGGCGACGTTCGCGTTGTCTCCATTACGGAGGTCCAGCCAAAGCAGAGATATGAGCAGATGCAGTTCGGAGAAATGAAGCGATAGGGGTGGTCACATGACCTTAGAGGGTTTGAATCAGCACTTGGAGCTGAGGGAAAAACTTGATAAAGCGGAGGAAATGCTCGCGGCGCTCAGAGCGGCGGCGACGCCCGGGGCGGCCAAGCTCACGAGAAACTATGAGGCGTGCATGGCCGCACTGAAGGAGGCGTGAGACATGAGCATGTGCGCTGGTGAAATCTACTGTGAAATCTACCGGGACAAAAAATACTGCAGGGCGAAGGACAAGAAGAAGGATCGGGAGCGCTGCGAGTGCCGGTATGCTCGCTTCCGCTGCGAGGTCGAAACTTGCGCCTTCAGGGAATTCTGCGGAGACAAAGGGCGCCAAGAGGTCAAGGCCATCCGGGCGCTTCGGGATGTCATGCTTCAGATAAGGAAAGGAGAGCCGGGATGAAAAAGAAAAAGGTCCTGAAACGGGCCGTTGATATTGCCATCGACCTGCTGTGCAAGACGGAGTGCTGCGTCGTGGGCGATCAGAAGCACTGCCCTGTGGAGGTTGGCACGCTGGACAGCTGCGACCAGTGCATCAAGCGGTTCATCATGCAGAGGGCCTGGAGCGAGCTTCGGACGGAGAAGCTCCGAAACCAGGTCAAGGTGATCCGGGAACAGACCGAAGCGGCCAGGGCGCGGAACGCGGAGGAGAAAAGACAGGAGGGCAAGAATTGAAGAAACTGTTTGCGAAGCGGTATCAGGGCGATCAGGAGCGGGTCATCTCGGTCCCGGCGGACAGCATGGAGCGGGACGACTCCCTGATCTATGCCTATCAGACGGTCCAGGGCAAGCGCCAGCTCGTCGCCAGCGTATCCATCGGCAGCTACGATGTGATCTATATTGTAGACGATGGTAAGTGAGGAGGCACAGCGGTGAAAGGGATAATGCTGGCCATCCGGCCGAACTGGGCCTCGATGATCTACGCCGGCGTGAAACGCAATGAGCTCAGGAAGTCTGAACCACGGGATAAGGAGTTCCTCCGGCAGCCGGAGCGGCCGATCTATCTTTATGAAACAGGCACCGGCCTCATTACGGGCATGTGCAATTTCGAGGCGGCGACGGTGTGCACGAAAGCCTCAGACGCCGCGTTTTATTCCACCGTGCCGCCTGAGCGGGTCTTGCAGTACGGACCTGGGCGGGATGGAAAGTATCACCTATGGAGCGTGAGCGGCGCCGGGCGCTTCAGTACGCCCCTGCCGGTGTCGCTGTTCGGGATCTCCAGAGCGCCGCAGAGCTGGTGTTATGTGGAGGTCGGCGCGCCCGATCCATTTGAACGGCGTGAAGGCGAAGACTTATGAACCACGACTCCACACATTGCGCGGACTTCTCAAAAAGCTGCCCCAAAAGCTGCTGGTGGGGGCAACTGACGGAAGACTTGAAGCACAGGCCGGATTTGGTATGGCTGCCGGTTAGCGGGGCGGAGCTCCGCGGGTCAGAATATTGCCCCATATCAGAGCGAAATTCGGGAAAGGAGACGGACCGACTCCATGGCTCACTTTGACCAGATTGAATACAACAGGGCTTACAGGAAGCGGAGGAAGGAGCTCCACCTCTGCGAAAAGTGCGGGAAGCAGGACGCCTACACCCTGGAAGGCCGGTGCCGGTGCAAAGCGTGCAGCGACAGGGCCAACGAGCGGCGAAGGAACAAGAGAAACGGAGACCCGGAGCGCCGCGCAGAGAATCTCCGGCAGAGAAAAGATGATTATGCCTGGATGAAGCGGCATCACTATTGCGTTTCGTGTAAAAAGGTGGACGCCTATACCATGGCGGGACATGCTATGTGCGCCGACTGTGCGGCGGAGAGAACGGCGGAAGAGAAGCTCCGGGAGGGGCGTCTGGAGAAACGGCGGAAGAACAAGAAGAAGCGTGTGCAGCGCAGGAAGGAGTCCGGCCTCTGCACCATCTGCGGGAGGCCGCTGCCGAAACAGGGATACCCGTACAGGTGCTGCGAGAGGTGCAGAGCCAAAGCGAGAGAAAAACGACGTCTGAAGCGTGAAATGGCCGGAGCGCCCAGCCGGGCGATGTTCAAGGAGCTGAGCCTCTGCGTCATCTGCGGGCGCCCCCGCATCAAGGACAAGTTAGGATACGACGGAAAGAAGATCCTTTTGTGTGAACGTTGCTACGCCAACTCGCTGAAATGGGCTGCTGCGGGGCGCAAGGCCTTTGAGGAGAAGTACGGTATGACATATCGCTCGTGGGCAACGGGCAATGAATTCCGTTTGATGAAATCGCGGAAGCAGAAGAAGGACGCAAAGAGGCGGAAAAAAGAAACGCCTGCGCCGGAGGGAACACATTGATCAACAGGTTTTTCGGATACCGCAATCCGGTCTGCGACTTCTGCGGGGCGATGCTCGGCGCGGAGAAAAGCGACGAAGCCGCCGAGGAGGCCATGCGGCGCGAGGGCTGGGAGAAACGGTCGGGGAAAGACGCCTGCGCCCTTTGCGTTCGGATAGAGAAAGAAACCGGGAAGATCCCGGAGCGGCGCCAGATGTGGGAATTTTCAAATCTCCGCCGAAGCGGAGAATAGACGCTCCTGAGCCGCCGAGCGTGACACGACAATCGGCGGCATCCCAGGCCGGCGGATGGCGCGGGATCATTTCATCGCGTTCTCTATACCTGCGCCAACTGATGCCGGCTGCCTTCCAACCAACGGCCTGCCGGACGTCAATCAAAGCAGGCCGATCCGTCGTCAACGATAAGCTGCGCGAGTAAGAAGCAGCTCCGCCGCGTCACTCAAAATCGGGACACAGCCCAGTGAAACGGG
>Ga0310786_10001686_pt1 | contig 35386 bp, 21 predicted proteins | sample AusTroGonzalo_MG_FD_203881 | JGI IMG/M metagenome (GOLD analysis project Ga0310786, IMG submission 203881) | Bovine rumen microbial communities from tropical cattle in Woodstock, Queensland, Australia - Gonzalo_03 (v2) (version 2) | ecosystem: Host-associated > Mammals > Digestive system >... | reverse complement strand
AGGTTGGCCCGTTCGTCTATCGGCTAGGACGAGAGATTTTCATTCTCTAAAGAGGAGTTCGACTCTCCTACGGGCTACCATTTTTTATGGAGATGGGTGCGAGGTCATAGCGCCATACCACATCGGACTCCATCAGCCCACGCGACGGGCGAAACTCAAAACAATTACAAACAATTAAAAACTTACAAACAAATGGCACACCACAAGTCATGTCTTAAGCGCATCCGTCAGAACGAGAAGCGCAGACTTCACAACCGCTACTACGCAAAGACAATGCGTAACTTCCTCCGCAACATCCGCAACGAGAAGGACAAGGCAACTGCTCAGGAAATGTTCCCAAAACTCCAGAAGATGCTTGACAAGCTCGCTAAGCAGAACATCATCCACTGGAAGAAGGCAGCCAACCTCAAGTCCAACACTGCCAAGATGATTGCAAAACTTGCATAAACGGAAAAGGAAAACCTAAGGCACTTAGGATATAGCTAAAAAATCGTTAGAGACAAGAGTCAGGATTCGACAGAATTCTGACCTTTTTTGTACCCTTTTTCGAGGCAAAAACCCTCCTTTTGAGGTTTTTTCCCCTACGGGGAACATTTCTTTGATTTTTATTTCTTTATGTCGAAAAAAATGCGTAACTTTGTAACGTAAAAAAAGAGAATATTATAGAGAATAATAGCAATGGATGAAACACAGATGAACGGGGCGAATTACTCCGCCAGTAACATCCAAGTCCTCGAGGGCTTGGAGGCAGTAAGAAAACGCCCCGCCATGTACATCGGCGATATCAGCGAGAAGGGTCTGCACCATCTCGTTTATGAAACAGTCGATAACTCTATCGATGAGGCGCTGGCAGGTTTCTGTACGCACATCGAAGTGACAATCAACGAAGACAATTCCATCACGGTTCAGGACAACGGACGTGGTATTCCTGTGGACATGCACGAGAAGGAGCATCGCAGTGCCCTCGAGGTGGTGATGACAGTGCTGCATGCTGGCGGTAAGTTCGACAAGGGCTCTTACAAGGTGTCGGGCGGTCTGCACGGTGTGGGTGTGAGCTGTGTGAACGCACTGTCGAAGCACATGACCTCTCAGGTGTATCGTGATGGCAAGATTTATCAGCAGGAATATGAGAAGGGAAAGCCTCTCTACGACGTGAAGGTGGTGGGCGAGACAGAACTGCGAGGCACTCGTCAGCAGTTCTGGCCAGACAACAGCATCTTCATCACCACCACATACAAGTACGACATCTTGGCAAACCGTATGCGTGAATTGGCCTACCTGAATGCAGGCATCAAGATTACGCTGACAGACATGCGTCTGGACAAGAATGCTGAGGTGGGCATCGAGGGCATCCGTCAGGAGGTGTTCCACAGCGAGGGCGGTTTGAAGGACTTCGTGCGTTATATCGACTCAACCCGTACATGCCTGTTCGACGACGTGATCTATCTGAACACGGAGAAGCAGAACACACCCATCGAGGTGGCTATCATGTACAACACCTCATACAGCGAGAATATCCACTCCTACGTGAACAACATCAACACCATCGAAGGTGGTACGCACCTGCAGGGTTTCCGTACAGCGTTGACGCGCGTGCTGAAGAAGTATGCTGACGACAACAAGATCACGGAGAAGCTGGAAAAGCAGAAGATTGAAATCAGCGGTGAGGACTTCCGCGAGGGTCTCACAGCGGTCATCAGCGTGAAGGTGGCTGAGCCTCAGTTCGAGGGTCAGACGAAGACCAAGCTGGGTAACAGCGAGGTGGCTGGTGCCGTTCAGCAGGCTGTAGGCGAGGCGCTGACATACTATCTGGAGGAGCACCCGAAGGAGGCCAAGATGGTCATCGACAAGGTGGTGCTGGCTGCCGAAGCTCGTGTGGCTGCCCGTGCTGCTCGTGAGAAAGTGCAGCGCAAGAACCCAATGACGGGTGGTGGTCTGCCTGGCAAACTGGCTGACTGCTCCGACAAGGATGCTGCGAACTGCGAGATGTTCATCGTCGAGGGTGATTCGGCAGGTGGTTCGGCCAAGCAGGGTCGCGACCGTCACTTCCAGGCGATTCTTCCTATCCGCGGTAAGATTTTCAATGTGGAGCGCGTAAAATGGCATCAGGCTTTCGAGCATGAAGAGGTGAACAACATCTTCCAGGCACTGGGCGTGAAGTTCGGTTTGAACCCTGAAGACCAGAAGGAAGCCAACTACGACAAGCTGCGCTACTACAAGACCATCATCATGACCGATGCCGATGTCGATGGTTCTCACATCGACACCCTTCTGATGACGCTCTTCTTCCGCTTCTTGCCACAGCTTATCCGCGACGGCCGTCTCTACATCGCCACTCCCCCACTCTATAAGTGTACGAAGGGTAAGGTGAGCGAATACTGCTACGACGAGGCAGCCCTGCAGCGCTTCATCGACACGTACGGCGAGGGCTCTGAGGACAAGATCAAGGTGCAGCGATACAAAGGTCTTGGTGAGATGAATCCAGAACAGCTCTGGGAAACCACCATGAACCCCGAAACGCGTCTCCTGAAGCAGGTAACTATCGACGATGCAGCCGAGGCCGACTACACCTTCTCCATGCTGATGGGCGAGGATGTAGGTCCACGTCGTGAGTTCATCGAGAAGAACGCTACCTACGCGAACATCGACGCGTAAAACCTAGGAAAACTAGTTAAACTAGGGCAAACTAGTCATACTAGCCAAACTAGAACAACGAGTAAAAATAGCATATTTCATTCAATTCTTACATATATTCTCGTGCCGACCATCCAGAAGTGATTCTAACGAGTCGGCACCTTTTTTATGCCCATGCGGATGGCCGGAAAAAACTAATGCGCATTACCGAACCCGATAATGCGCATTCACTTTTTCAATGATGCTGATTAGCTATCTAAACAATGCCGATTAGCTGAATAAAATAGTGGTTCCAGGCTCCATAGGACTGGTCTTGTTAGTGCCCATATCTGTGAGCTGACGCAGGGTTTCCTTGGTGCGCTTGAACGTAGGAGAAGTCTCCACCATACTGATGACATCCTCGTTGTCGAGATCCTCCTCCCTGAAGATGTAACTGTAAATGGGACGGCGGATGGTCGTATGGCCCGTGTCGGGGCCATAGATGGTTTCACGGCGATGAGCACGCTCAGCCTCCAGTTCGGCCTTCTCAGCGTCACGAGCCTGCTGCTCCTTATCACGGGCAAGGAGTCGGCTGCCTAGTTCGTCTGAGTCGATGTCTTCCACACCAAAGCCAGTAGCAAGAATGGTGATCTTCACCTGATCGGTCAGCGACGGATCGATGGAAAGTCCCCACTTGGTCTCCACATCATCACGCTTAATCTTGGCCATGAACTCGTGCACCTCGTTCATCTCATCCATCATCAAGGCGTTGTTACCCTCGCTTGCCTCATCTGGCACAGAGATGCGCAACAGAATCTTGTTGGCACGATAGATATCGTTATTGTTAAGGAGCGGCGAGTTGAGCGCATCGCTGATACCCTTCGTCACACGTCCCTCACCAGTACCATAGCCAGTACTCATGATGGCCACACCGCCATCCTTGAGAACGGTGCTGACATCGTTGAAGTCGAGGTTGATGATGCCGTGCATCGTGATAATCTCAGCTATGGAACGAGCAGCGTTGCAAAGCGTGTCATCAGCCTTGGCAAATGCCTTGATGACCGTGAAGTCCTGATAGATCTCACGCAGACGCTCATTGTTGATCACCAGCAGGGCATCCACGTTCTTGCTCATTTCCTCCACACCGTCCAATGCCTGGTCAATCTTCTTGTTACCCTCCCAACGGAAAGGAATCGTGACGATACCGACCGTCAAGATGCCCATCTCCTTCGCCGTCTTGGCAATGAGAGGTGCAGCACCAGTACCCGTACCACCACCCATACCAGCCGTGATGAACGCCATCTTGGTGCCATCAGAAAGCATGCTCTTGATCTGGTCGATAGACTCCTCCGTAGCCTTGCGAGCCTTGTCGGGACGGTTACCGGCACCCAGACCTTCGCTGCCCAGCTGAATCTTTTCTGGCACAGGAGAGTCCTGCAACGCCTTATTATCTGTGTTACATACGACAAAGGTCACATCATGGATGCCTTCATTGTACATGTGGTTGACCGCATTGCTGCCGCCACCACCTACACCTATCACCTTGATGATGCTGGTGGGTCCTTTCTCAAAATTAAACACACCGAAATTCTCTTCTTCTGCCATATTGTCGCTTTTTTCTTAGTTATTCATTATTAATTCTCCTCATCACATCATTTATCCCTCATCGTCACTCACCAAATCATTGAGCGTCTTCTTGAAACGTCCCCATGCACTGTTCGCTTTGTTCGCGCTGTTCACATGATCCGTCAAGTCATCCACCGCCTCCTTGAGCATATCCGCCAACTCAGCACCTTCCTTCAGACGCTGCTTGAACTTATCCTTGCCCTCCAAAGCCTTGACAGCCTTCTCGTACTTCTCGCCAATAGTGGCATCAAGAATCGTCAGCGAGAGTTCCTTTGCCTTCTGACGCACTTTCTTGTCGCTGCCATACTTCTTCAACTCCTCATCCTGCTTCTTCACCTTGTCAATAGCCGTACGAATCTCTTCTTTGATATTGTCGAAGGTCGTAGTGTCATGAGCCTCAGCAGCGGCGGCTGCATCTGCCTCTTCCTGACGCTTACGACGTTCTTCCTCCTTCTGCTGCTGATCGAACATGTCAGGAGCACGTCCGATATCCTCACCTCCACATGGAACATTGCCTCCGAAGAGCATAGAAACAATAGTCGTTGATGTAGCACTCTCCAGAGAAAGGCCCGATGCATTCGACGTCTTCACAATCATCTGATTGATCTTGTTAGCCACACGAACCTTTTCAATCTTCGTGCTCTTCACAAAGGCCTTGACGATGTTCTTCATGTTGCTACCACCACCAGTGATGACCAAACCAGCCAACAATTTGCCACTGTAATCGGAGTTCACCATCTGGTTGCTGACATTCGCCACAATCTCGTTCATACGTGCCTCAATTACATTCTTGATGGTGGCAACATCAATCTGACGTCCATCCGAAGTCGTGTAATACAGCGGTTCGGATTCCTCTGAAGACTCGAACTCCTGACAAGCATCACCATACTTCAGCTTAAGGTCTTCCGTTTCAGCCTCATCGATAGGCAGCGTAGAAAGGTCCTTATTGATGTTGTTGCTTCCCAGTGGAATCGTCACCAGATAGCGTACAATATTATTCTTATAGACCACCAACGTCGTCGTGTCAGCACCCAAGTCAACTAACGCACATCCTGAACGTTTCTCCGCATCTGTCAGCACGCCATTAGCCAACTGCAAAGGAGCAATCAGCCCTTCCACTATCTCCACACCCGCATTGGCAAACACGGTCTCAATATTGGTACGCAGACTGTTCTTCGCGATGACATCCAGGAACTCACCTTCAATGTTGGTGCCCATCACGCCCACAGGGTCGGCAATGACGCTCGAATCCACCACGTATTCTTGTGGGAAATTCTCCAGCATCTCATAATCATTGAAAGGAATCTCGCAGCTCTCCTGACGAATCGCATCAATCAATTCGTTGGTGATATAGCTCTGCGTCAACAAATTGCGCTTAATAACGCACTTGTAGGAACGCATTGACTGACCACCCAAACCAACATAAGCACGGGTAATCTTCGTCTTGAGCACTGCTTCCAACTTCGACATGATGGTATTGATACTCTGATAGGTCTTCTCAATGTTATAGACAACGCCACGCTTCACACACCCCGCTGTCTTCTCCTCAGCATAGGCGAGAATCTGCATCGTCCCATCCTTTTTCTTACCTGCGATACCGGCAATCTTAGACGAGCCAAGTTCTATCGCAACAATGAAATCTTTATCAGAATTTGTCATACTATATTTTGATTTACATTTAACTTCTTACATTTCACATTTTCTATCCCACTTCTCACCGCTTCGTGCAAATAATCTGGTTTCCATACTCCAGATTCACCCTCGCATACTTTCTCCAACCCACAGTTCCAACAGCCTTCTCATAGAAGGTCTTGAGTTTGCCCAGTTTCTTCTGGTAATCTTCCAATGCTCCCAGATAGATAATCTGATCGCCCACTCTCGGTACCAACTCCACCACATGCTTTCCCTTCCTGTCTTTCATCACGTAGATCTGTTCTATCTGATTGTTCCAAAAATCGTCCGTCTGCAAGAACTGGCCGAACTCAGCCAACGACTTGCTGGCATACTTCTCATCAATATTGCCCGAAGCCACCACCAGATTCGTAGCCGTGTTGTGGTTAGGGATGATATTGCCATGCGCATCGACAAAATAACCGTCTTTCCCATCTGGAATCACAAAGATAACAGGAATCCGCTGCTCCACCGTCACACACAATTTGCCATTGGCGGACTTGTAGCACTCTACCTGCGCAATGAACTCGTTCTTCCGAATAATATCCTCTATCTTCTCCGTATCCACATTCTTCATCAGCATACCCTTAGGATACACATTCGCATTCTTCAACATCTGTTCAATGTCCTTCTCATCCACAAACAGGGAGGCATCGTTGCCCTTCTTCACAATCAGTTCCACAGCAGCACACCTTTCCTCCCCGTCTGGCTGCGACAAGAACAGCATCGCATAAGCCACGTAAGCTATCAACACCAATGCGAGCAATGATAGCACTGTAAATTTAACTGCTTTGGACATCTTCATGATTGTTCTGTTTTTATTTTGACAATATTTCCGTTATCTGAGGGACAAAATTCTCAATATCTCCTGCGCCCAACGACATCAGCACGTCAAAGTTCTTCTGCTTAACCACATCAAGGATGTCCTCCGTATGAATGAGGTGCTTCTCAATGCCTGGACGAAGATTATCGTAGATGAGTTTGCTGGTCACACCCTCAATCGGCAATTCACGAGCCGGGTATATATCGCAGAGATAAACACAATCGAGGAGCGAGAGAGCCGAAGCAAATTCCTTATAGAAATCGCGAGTGCGAGTGTACAGATGCGGCTGGAAAATTGCAGCAATCTTCTTGTCCTGATACAACTCACGAACCGACTTCACACTCTGCTCAATCTCGTTCGGATGGTGAGCATAGTCACTGAGGAACACCATCTTGTCCGTCTTCACCTTGAAGTCGAAGCGACGGTCAACCCCCTTGAAACTCTTCATCCCTGCACGCAGTTCCTCGTCCGTCACACCATTTAGGATGGCCAATGCCATAGCAGCAATACCGTTTTCTATATTGATGCTGACAGGAACACCCAATTGGATGTCCTTCACAACCCCATTGGGATGGACAAAATCAAACAGAATTTCACCTCCACCAATTCGGATATTCTCAGCATGGAAGTCACCTTCCTCACGTGAGTACTCATACACCTTCACGCCTTTCTGTACATCAGCCTTCATCTCCAGTCCTTTGTGGATAATCAATGCACCACCTGGCTGGATGAGGGTTGTATATTTGCGGAAACTCTCCAGATACGCCTCTTTCGTTCCATAAATGTCCAGATGATCCGGATCAGTAGCCGTGATGACCGTCATATAGGGACGAAGCCAATGGAAAGAGCGGTCAAACTCATCCGCCTCAATCACCACATAATCGCTATCGCTGAGGATGTAGTTGGTACCATAGTTCTTCGAAATGCCGCCCAAGAAAGCATTACAATCCACATGACTCTGATGCAGGAGATGCGCAGCCATCGTCGAGGTGGTTGTCTTACCGTGTGTACCCGCCACACAAAGTCCCTTGTGCGACTGCGTCAGGAAGCCCAGCACCTGTGCGCGTTTCTGAACTTCAAACCCATTCTCACGGAAATAAACCATTTCCAGATGTTCAGCAGGAATGGCTGGCGTATAGACCACCAACGTGTTCTCCTTCTGCTTGAAACAAGCATCGATGGTGTCCACATTCTCTTCGTAATGAATTCGGGCACCCTCCTCAATCAACTTTTCCGTCAACTCACTTGGTGTCTTGTCATAACCGCCCACGTTATATCCTTTTGTCAGGAAATAGCGAACAAGGGCGCTCATGCCAATGCCACCAGCACCTACAAAATACACGGATTTGATCTCTTTCATCTGCATCACTTTTGTCTGTTTTTATATTCTACTGCTAACTTATACACCTCTTCGGCTATCACATCAGCTGAGTTGTGCAAAGCAAGCATCTTCACATTCTCACTCAACGAACTCAATTTGAGGTCATCGACCACCGTCTTGAGCGCGATACCGATCAACTGCTCCTTCGCATCCTTATCTCTCACCAGAATGGCTGCCCCTCTGTTCGACAGCGCCTGCGCATTCTTGGTCTGATGGTCTTCTGCCACATTGGGCGAAGGCACCAAGATGCAAGGCTTTCCCAGCAAGCACAGTTCTGAGATGGAACTTGCTCCTGCACGGCTCACCACAATATCGGCTGCGGCATACGCATTGTCCATGCTGCTGATGAAGTCCATCACCTTCAAATTCTCCACCGGCTCGACTTTCGCAAGTTCATCCGCAATATGCTGGCTGTAGTACTTTCCTGTCTGCCAAATGAACTGCACGTCACTCTTTCGGATATCCTCCAAGTGGGCAAGCACACTCTCGTTCACGGTTCTGGCACCCAGACTTCCACCCACAATCAGCACAGTCTTCTTGTCAGGAGCCAAGCCAAAGCTCTTTCTGGCCTCTTCCTTCGAGATATTGTTTTCCAAAAGATTCTGACGGACAGGATTGCCTGTCATAATAATCTTCTCAGCAGGGAAGAAACGGCTCATGCCACTATATGCCACACAAACCACTTGTGCTTTCTTCGCCAACGATTTATTGGTCACTCCCGCATAGGAGTTTTGTTCTTGAATCAAACAGGGGATGCCCATTGCATGAGCTGCATTCAACGTCGGAGCCGAAGCATAACCACCTACACCGACAGCCACTTGAGGTTGGAAGTCACGAATAATCTGCTTCACCATCTTCTTGCTCTTCCAAAAATCCATCATCACGCTGATGTTCTTGGGACTCCACAACGGACGTACAAGTCCCCTCACGGGAAGTCCCTCTATCTTGTATCCAGCAGCAGGTACACGCTGCATTTCCATACGCCCCAACGCACCCACAAACAATATTTCCGCTTCAGGATGCTGTTTCTTGATGGCATTGGCTATCGACACCGCAGGGAAGATGTGTCCACCTGTTCCACCACCACTAATTATCACTCTCAAAGGTCTGTTCTGTTCCATTTTCAACTTCTCACTTTCAAGATAGTATTTTATATTGGGCAAAGATACAAATAATCAACGAATTATCAGCAATAAATATCGACAAAATATTCAATCGCCCACAATTTTTTTTCCTCAAATGTCCATTTGACTTTAGGACATCGCTCCGTCTGTATAATACTCGCTGGTTTCTCCCTCTGCTACAGCTTCCACCAACGGTGCTTTCATTTCCTTTTTTTCTGCATAACGGCTCACACTGAGTATCACACCAATGTAAAAACTGGTGATGAGAATCGAGGTTCCTCCCTTACTGATCAAAGGGAGTGTCTGACCTGTCACAGGCGCCAAACCCACAGCCACACTCATATTAACAAATGCCTGCAAAACCATCATGATGCCGAAACCCAGCACCAGATAAGCAGGGAAGAAACTCGTACATTTTTGGGCAATCCTTCCCACACGTATCAACAACGCCAAATAAAGGAAAGCTACGAAGAATGCGCCTGGAATACCCATTTCCTCGATGATAATCGCATAGATGAAATCTGACTCTGCATGTTGCAAGAAGTCACGCTGAATGGAATTGCCAGGTCCCAGGCCTATCACATCCGAATTGGCGATAGCAATCGAAGCATAAGTCGTCTGAGAATTCTCGTCGTCAAGATATTTCTGTTTGTCTGTCTTAAGCGCCTCTTTAGCATCTTTCTTTTCACCTATATGAAGTTTTCTCTCCAAACGGTGTTTCACGGTCACGACACGCTTACATCCAGGTATCTCCTGCCAAGTGGATTCAGGGACTGCAATCACCGTCAGGGCGAAAATGACCCCAGCGCCCATTATCACAGCCAAACCCTTGAACATCAAATCCGTCGGAACCTGTCCGATAAACATCATCACTACCACCACCAAGAAAAGCATCAAGGCCGTTGACACATTGTCGATGAAAATCAATCCACAAATCAGCAGGGCGGCTCCTCCCACAATGGCAAACGCCAAATATCGTTTCCCCTTGATGGCACCCACAATCTTGCGCTTTTTCCCCTTCACAAACTCTTCCTTTTCCGTCTGTGTTTTAGCAAGCACCACCGCGGCTGTCATCAGCAAGGCTGCTTTTGCCACCTCAGAGGGCTGAAAACGCACACCAAAGAACTCCACCCAACGATTGGTTTCATTCACAGTGCTACCTCCACCAAACACAGCAGCGTACATCAGCAGGAGAATCGCCACAGGCAACAGGATGAACGGGAGAAGCATGAACCATTTACAAGGGATGCGATGCACGAACAAGATAATCACAAAGCCCATCAGGAGGAATCCTGCTTGACTCACCATCGGTGCCCAGTGATGTCCACCATCGAACGTCAAACGACTCGATGCACTATACACTTCCACCAATGAAATCATGCAGAGGAAGAAGTATATCATCCATACACCTTTGTCGCCCTTGAAAAGACTGCCCCCAAACAGGGCGTTCACGAACTTTCCCATATATATTAACTCTTTCTTTTACAGATTCTTCACACACTCCTTGAACTGCTCGCCCCTGTCCTCCATATTCTTGAAGAGGTCGAAACTTGCACAACAAGGGCTGAGCAGCACGGTGCTGCCAGGCTTTGCCATCTTGAAGCACTCATCCACACAGTCCTTCATGCTCTTCACATCGGCAATTGGAATGCCGAAACCATCAAATGCCGCATGGAGTTTTGAGTTATCTACACCCAAGAATACAAGACCTATACACTTCTCCTTCACCAAATCAAAAATCTCCGAATAGTCATTACCCTTATCCTTACCACCCAGAATCAAGACGACAGGAGTTCGCATGCTGTCCAAAGCATACCAGCAAGCGTTCACATTAGTGGCCTTCGAGTCGTTGATAAACTCCACACCACGCACTCTTCCTGCCTTTTCCAAACGATGTTCCACGCCTTCAAAAGTCTTCAAACCCTCACGAATCTGCTCGTTGCTCACACCTGCCAAATCGGCAGTGATACCAGCAGCAAGGGAGTTGTAAAGATTATGCTTACCACGCAGCGCCAGTTCTTCCTGTTCCATATTGAAAGGCGTTGGACCTTCAATCACATATTCATCCTTATCCACATAACCAATCACGCTATTGCTCTTGAACTCGCTGAATGGGCAAAGACGTGCCTTGATGTTATATTTCTTCAGTTCAGCAGCCACAATGGGGTCATCATTCCAGAACACGAAAGCATCGTCAGGCGTCTGGTTCTGAATGATACGCATCTTCGAATCCACGTAATTCTGCATCTTGAAATCGTAGCGGTCAAGATGATCAGGCGTAATGTTCATCAACACGGCAATATCAGCCTTGAAGTCGTACATGTTGTCCAACTGGAAACTGCTCAACTCTATCACATAATAATCATGCTGCTCCTCAGCCACTTGCAGAGCAAGACTGCTACCAATATTACCAGCCAAACCCACATTGTAACCTGCATTCTTCAAGATGTGGTAAATAAGGGAGGTCGTGGTTGTCTTACCATTACTACCCGTGATACAAATCATCTTCGCATGGGTGTAGCGACCAGCAAACTCAATCTCAGAGATAATGGGGATGTTCTTCTCTTTGATTTTCAAAATCATCGGCGCATTTTCAGGAATGCCTGGGCTCTTAATGACCTCATCGGCATTGAGAATCAACGTTTCCGTATGATGTCCCTCCTCCCACACAATCTCATGACTGTTGAGAAGTTCCTTATACTTATCCTTGATGCTCGACATGTCGCTGACGAACACGTCAAAACCCTTTTTCTTTGCCAACACGGCAGCTCCTGCGCCGCTTTCAGCAGCACCCAATACAACAATTCTTTTCATCTGATCTTCAAAGTTATAATTGTTATGGCAGCAAGCAGGATTGTGACAATCCAGAATCTTGTTGTTATCATTGACTCAAACAGCAGGCCATGTGGTCGCTTGATAAGATATTTGACACCATCCTCCATTCTGTGACGATAGTGGTCATGGAAAGGTGCACGTTTGAACACTCTCCACTTCTCGCCTCTCGCATTGCCCTTCTTGGCATAGGACAACTGCAATATCACGGAAAGGCTTTCCATCAAGAATATACCACACAAAATGGGCAAAAGCATTTCCTTGTGGATGATGATAGCCGTGACTGCTATCACACCACCAATGGCAAGACTACCCGTATCACCCATAAATACCTTGGCGGGATAAGCATTGTACCACAAGAAGCCCACCAACGCACCCACAAAGGCGCAGAGGAACACCAGCACCTCTTCCGTACCCGGGATGTACATCACATTCAAATAACTGGCGAATTGAACATGACCACTCACATAGGCCAAAATACCCAACGTCACACCAATGATGGCAGAGTTTCCAGCACACATGCCATCCATACCGTCATTCAAGTTCGCACCATTGCTGACGGCAGCAATCACGAAGGTGGTAACCAATACAAACAGAATCCAACCGCAGGCACGCTTGGTCTTGCCATCCTGGATGAAGGCAAACACCTCATAATAGTCGATATTGTTGCTCTTCACAAAAGGCAAAGTTGTGACCGTACTCTTTCTTGCTTCACTCATGTGGTACACCTCCACCTTGTCACCAATCTCACGTTCCACATTCTCACGTACCACTGCATCTGGGCTCAGCCACAAGGTCAAACCCACGCAAATGCCAAACACAAACTGCGACAACAATTTCAGACGTGGAGGCATTCCATCCTTGTTTCCTCCCAACTTGATTTTATCATCCACAAAACCTATGACACCAAAGAATGCGATAGTAGCAATCAACAGCACCATATATACATTGGTAAGTTTGCCAAACAACAAAGCGGGAGTTAACACAGCAGCCAAGATGACCACACCACCCATCGAAGGCACACCCTTCTTTTGTACACCGTAGGGGTCGATGGCAGCATCACGCGCCTCTTCGATATGCTTCTTCTTGCGCATATACTTGATGAAGTACTCACCAGCCACCATCGAGATAACCAATGAAAGAATCAATGACGACAGGCCTCTGAAAGACACGTAACAGAACATTCCTGCCCCAGGAATGTCAAGTCCATCTAAATATTTAAATAAATCGTACAGCATAATATCTCTGTCAAGTTAACCCTAACTCAAATCTCTAATCAAAAGCACGCTCTCACCTCTTCTTTATCATCGAAATGATGCTTCACTCCCTTCACATCCTGATAGTCCTCATGACCTTTGCCAGCAATCAGGATGACATCACCACTCTTCGCCATCATGCAAGCAGTCTTGATAGCCTGCCTGCGATCCACGATAGCTATCACTTTCTTCATCTGCTCCTCGTCGAGACCTGCCAACATATCGTTGATGATGTCCTGCGGCTCTTCGAAGCGAGGATTATCGCTGGTAATGATGACGCGGTCGCTCTGTTTCACCGCCTCACGTGCCATCAAAGGACGCTTACCTTTATCACGGTTGCCACCTGCTCCACAGACGGTGATGACTTCACCCTTTCCTTCCAACACACCATGAATAGCATTGAGCACATTTTCCAGCGCATCAGGCGTATGGGCATAATCCACGATGGCTGTATAGCCTGATGGAGAGCGGAGTGCCTCGAAACGGCCATTAACAGGCTTCATCGCACTCAGTGCCACCAGCACTTCCTGTTCCTCCTTGCCCAACATGATGGCAGCACCATAGACAGCCAACAGATTGCTCACATTGAACTTGCCGATGAATTGCACGCCCACCTCTTTTCCATTGATATTGAGGTACATGCCATCAAAGTGGCACTCGATAATCTTTGCCTTGAAATCAGCAGGGCTTTGTACAGAGTAGGTCTTCACCTGCGCCTTCGTGTTCTGAACCATCACCATTCCATTCTTGTCGTCGGCATTGGTGATGGCAAACGCATTGGCTGGCAGATTGTCAAAGAAGAGTTTCTTTGCTTTAATGTAGTTCTCAAAGGTCTTGTGATAGTCAAGATGGTCACGTGTGATATTAGTGAACATACCTCCTGCGAAGGTCAATCCACCGATACGGTTCTGCACGATGCTGTGGCTGCTCACCTCCATGAAGGCATATTCACATCCAGCCTCCACCATCTTCGCCAGAAGGGCATTGAGCGTAATGGGATCAGGCGTGGTATGTTCCGTAGGAATCGCCTCCCCATCAATATAGTTGCACACGGTGGAGAGCAACCCTGCCTTATGACCCATATATCGGAACATCTCGTACAGCACAGTGGCAATGGTTGTCTTACCATTCGTACCCGTCACACCCACTAACTTCAACTTGCTCGTCGGATCACCATAAAAGGTCGTTGCCACTTGTCCAACCACCTGTTCCGTGTTCTCCACTTTCAGATAAGAGACCTTCTCATCCATCTCATCAGGCATCACCTCACACAAAATGGCGGAAGCACCCTGTTGCAGCGCTTTTCCAATGTAAGTATGCCCATCAGCCACCGTTCCCTTCACAGCAATGAAGAGTTGTCCATCACTCACCAATCGAGAGTCTATTTGAACACCACAAATGTCACGTTCCAAATCACCCTTGACTTCAAGGACGTTGAGCTTGCTTACGAGATTCTTTAATTTCATATGATATCAATTAGTTCAGTTCCAATGTGATCGTCTGTCCCTTCACCACCTTGCTGCCACTCGACACACTCTGTCCAACCACCTTTCCTCGACCTGTCAACCTCACCTTTAATCCTCTATTGCTCAAAGCACAAACAGCATCTCTTGCACCCATGCCCAGCACATTCGGAATGATGTTATCACTCACCTTCACGGGCTGGAACTCCACACATGAAGCACCTGCAGAAGCCAAACCCCACTCATAGCCCTTGCCACCTTCGGCTTTCAATCCGAGTTGATCCAAGACAAATTGAGCGGCCACCACATTACCATTCTTGACGTCTGGCACATGAACAGCGGTCGAATCCTTGGCCAGATTGATGTCTGTGGTCACATTCTTGGAATAGATACGCTGTGCAATCTTCGAGAAAACGGGACCTGCCTGACCACCACCACTGGCTACATAATACGCATGGCGAATCGCCACGATGCAAGTGTATTTGGGGTCTTCTGATGGATAATAGCCACAGAAGCTGACCAAGTGTTCATTGTGTCCAGCCTTATAGCCACCACCCGTTGCCACCTGCGCCGTACCCGTCTTGCCGCTCACATGGAAATAAGGATTGCCTGCACGCTTGCCAAGACCTTCCTTGTCATTCACCACACGATAGAGGATTGTACGGATGTCATCGAGCGCCTGCTGCCCACAAATATGGGGACGAATGACTTCCACAGGGAACTCTTCCACCATCTCGCCGTTCTTGGAAATGCCTTTCACAAAACGTGGGCGCACCAGTTTTCCGTTGTTAGCAATGGCATTGTAGAAACTCACTGTGCTAATAGGAGGAATCTGCGTTTCATATCCGATGGACATCCAAGCCAACGCTGTTGCCGACCAGTTGTCCGACATTCTGTAACCACCTGTATGGTCCTTATGAGGTGTACGGATGTTGGGGTTGGCAGCACCATCGAACGGCAAGCCCAATGGCGTTCCGATGCCCACACGGCGCAGACCTTCCACAAACTTCTCAGGTTGGTTATGGTAGTATTTATCTATCAACTTGCTCACACCCACATTGCTGGAGAACATCAGCACATGCGGCACATCAATGGTGCCATATCCACCTCGATGCCAGTTGTGGTCTTTCATCGACGCTCCATACATGTTGCAGATACCGCCACCTGTCTCCACATAATCAGTTGGCTTGATGTAACCATCATCCAAAGCCACCAGAATCGAAGCAGTCTTGAATGTGGAACCCGGCTCCATCAAGGCAGCCAAAGCATAATTTCTTGCCTCATAATACTCGCCATCGTCATAACGCATCAGATTCACAATAGCCTTGACATCGCCGGTCTTCACCTCCATAAGCACCACCACACCCATTGAGGCATCCAACTCATGCAGTTTCTCACGGAGAGCACTTTCACAGATGTCCTGCATGCTCACGTCGATGGTGCTCACGAGGTCGTAACCATCCACTGGCTCCTTATCCACGATGGACAGATATTTCGACAGCACCTTCTTGTTGTGCTTCTGACCTGGCTCACCTCTCAACAACGAGTCGTATGCCAGCTCCAAACCAGAACGCGCCGAATCCTTCGCTCCAAACATCTCACCCAACGTTCGTCGTGCCAAAGAGCCGAAAGGCTTGTTGCGGTTGTTGCGAGGTTCAATGGTCAAACCGCTGGCATAGCGATTTTTGAGATTGAATACTGGCAACCGCATCAAGTCATTGTATTGGATGAAGTTCAGCACCACACGAGGCGAAACATCCCAATAGCGCTTATGCTCTTTCAGGCCTTTCGTCAGATGGGCTAAATGCTCTTCGTATGTATAGTTGGGACAAATCTCTGCCAATCCACGACAAATGGTGTCTAAATTTGCTTCCCACATGGAATCCTTTTCTGCCACCTGAACGGGGTTGAACACCTTGATTTTAGAACCGTTGGGAGCCACAGAATCTGGCAAACGTTCAATGCCTGACAAGAAGTCGATGTACACCTTGTAGTCGGGAAGACTGCTCGCCATCAGCTGACCATCGGCACTCAGGATGTTGCCACGCGCTGCTGGCAGTTGCTCAATCTTGCCCACACTCACTTCTCCCACTTCCTTCCACTTTTTATTCTCCACTGTCGCCGTCAAGACAGCCTGGGTAATGATGGCAATCATCACCACCGCTGCTATGACCACGATACCCGTGATACGTGTGTTGATATATTTTTTGTCAAACTTCATTGTTCTACTTCCTTCTTAGTTTCCTGATTCTCTTTCACTACTTCTGTCTCATTCTCGTCCTCTGTTTTCTTCACATCCTGCCCCTCTTTCTTCTCCGTCGCATTTTGTTCTCCTTCCTTCTTCTGCTCCGCTTCACCTTCATCCTCTTGCGGCACATTCTCTTGTGCACTCACCAGCACCTCTTCCACCGTTTCTTCTTCAGTCGCATCCGTGTCATTTCCCTTCTTGATGAGGAATGGCGGGGTGATGGAGTTATGCAGCAGACTGTCGGGAGTGCCTCGCAGGCTCTTCTCCACATTCGACTGCCGCGTCAGGTTCATCAGCTCGCTCGATTGGGTCAGCACATTGTACTTCACCTCCTGCAAGCGACCACGCAAACTGTCTATGAGGATTATATCTTGCTGACTATCATAACGGTTACCCGTATACAGAATCATCAGCAAGACACAAAACATCACAAACATAATTTGCTTGATCATGAATTTGCTCATTAGGAAATCACCACCAAGGATAGATTTTACAGAAATTTCACCCAGATCGTCTTCGTCCTCGTTGGTGAACTTCCGAATCGCCTCTATGGCTTCCCGTTCCTCTGTTTTCAGTTCATCATCAGCCCCTAAGTCATTTGGAGGAGTCATCTTCGACTCTTCCAAATCCATTTTCTGTTTTTCTTCCTTTTTCGACATACTAATCCTTTGGGCTTCTTCTTAAAAAACTGTTCTTTTAATAAATAATGTGTAACTCACTTTATCGCCTATCTTGGCGTGGATAATTTCTTTTTATCTTTCTATTTTTCAGATTTTCTCTGCTATTCTCAATTTGGCACTACGGCTTCTGGGATTTGACGCCATCTCCTCGTCGCTCGGCACAATGACCTGGCGGTTCACCAAACGATATGGGGTATTTACTCTGCCGAAGAAATCCTTGTCCTCCCTACCTTCCACATTGCCTGTCTTCATCAGGTTCTTCACGATGCGATCTTCCAACGAATGGTAAGTAATCACCACCAATCTCCCACCTGGCTTCAACATCTCCGTCGCGCCCTTCAACATCTCCCGCAAGGCCTCCATCTCATGATTCACCTCAATCCGCAAAGCCTGAAACACCTTCGCCAACTCTTTCTTCTCCCGTTCATTGCGGAAAAACGGCTTCACGATTTCCAAGAAATCACCTATCGTCTCCACTTTTTTCGTCTGCCTCGCCTTCACGATGGCCGAGGCTATCTTTCTGCTCTGCTTCAATTCCCCATACAGATAGAGAACATCCGCCAACTGCTTTTCGTCATATGTGTTCACCACGTCTGCCGCCGTCTTGCCGGCTCGCTGATTCATCCGCATGTCAAGCTTTCCCTCAAAGCGGAAAGAAAATCCACGTTCACTGTCATCAAAATGGTGAGAACTCACTCCCAAGTCTGCCAGCAACCCGTCAATCTGCTCCACACCATGATATTTGAGGAAATTCTTCAAGAAACGAAAATTGCTCCGCACAAACGTGAACCGCTCCGCATCAAAACCCTCCGCATTCCGCTCCGCATCTGCATCCTGATCAAAGCTGTACAGATGACCTCTGGCATTCAATCTCGACATGATCTCTCTGCTATGGCCACCGCCACCAAAAGTCACATCTATAAAAATGCCGCTCTCGCCGATATTCAAGCCGTCAACACTCTCCTTCAACAACACTGGTACGTGATATGTCATCTCCTGTCCGCCCATCTCATCTCTAAACGCTCAACATCTAAACTTTATCTCCGCCAAACGCCGCTTCCATCTCATCACCCAAATCAGCACTATCATTCATCACCTCCTCCAGCGCCTGTTTGCTCCATATCTCGATTCTATCCACCATCGCCAAGAAGCGCACATCACTCTCAATCCCTGCATACTGCAACTTTCGCTTCGAAATCAGCAGTCGGCCATTGCTGTCCAACTCTATTGGCTCCGCATCCGCTTCAAACTTTCTCAGCATCATCTGCTGCTGACGATTCCACTGGTTCACCCGACTCCGCAGGTCATCCAACTGAACGTTCCACACCGACTCTGGATAGAGCACCAGGCACTTCTGGAACACATCGTTGCGCAGCACGAGACTCGTCTCGCCCTCCGCCTCGAGGATTCTTCTGAACGGTGCAGGCAGGAACACCCTACCCTTCGCGTCAGTCTTAGCCCCATAATCACCGATGAATCGCATAGTCATTTTCTTGTTGATTGATACTGATTTTCAGCCGATTTTTGATGTCAGCCAATAATTTGATGTGCAAATATACATAAATTCCCCACAATTCCCCACTTTTTATAAAAATATTTTCAAAAAAGTTATCAACATAACTGTTAATAAATATTTAATATTCTGACTTTCAATAATATAAATATTTTTACATTTTTGTGGGGAATGCCAAATTGTAAAGTCGGAGTTTACAATTGTAATGTTTTTTCATATTTTGTTCAAACAACAACAGGATATAGCAAACTGATGAAGCACTGGCACTTTTAGTGGATTGGCCACAATCGGCAGTCAAACCATGAATAATGTGTCTGTGACACTCGTGAAGCAAAACTAAACCGATACTGAACTAACAAATACCAGATATATTTGGGTATTTGATAACATAGCAGGAGGCTCAACATTTGGGATTGTCCAAGGTTGAGCCTCCTGTAACTATTTGCCCCATATCAATGGCGGAAATTTGGCACAGCAAAGACAAAGCCGTAACTTTGCATTGTCATCAGGAGGTAAAATTTGCGCCCTAACTAGAGAGAAAATTTTTCCTAACTAGAGAGAAAAAAATCGAAAGACGGCAGCACTGACTGCTCTGGTGCTTTACTGTTCATCTGCGTCACCAACATATTGAGTTCCTCCATCTTGGAGATCTTTCACACTCACGGGACTGCCAACCTGTATCTTGCATATTCTCATCTTAGGATAAACGATAAGAATGGAGGGGGTGATATATTTCTTTTTCATGATTCTGTTTCTGGTTCTTGAGGTTTTTCAAAATACGTTGTTCCCAATCTGACCTTAACAGTGTATTCATAACCAGCTTGCCAGTTGATATCACCAAGAGATATCTCAGCCGTTTCAGTGTCGGTGGAGTTGGGACGAGAAAACTTGATTATAATCTTAGCATTACTGTGATTCTGAGGAATCATAAAGAGATGATCACAAGAAAGCTTATCAGCCCCTTCATTCGTAGTTGGGGTTATTGGGATCAGGATGTTGGAAGAAGACTCCAAGGTATAGGTAGCGTTACCTGATAACTCCTTCCAATCAGGCGTTTCATTAACATTATAATGATACTCACCTGTGTCATACACTCCAGAAAGAGCGATACTGCTGTAGACCAAACCCTTTTGAGACAATGCGTTTGATTGTCCGATATAAAACTGGACAGCAGCACAGGCGTGATCAAATTCAAGACTTACTTTTCCTTTAGAGGTAGTAAAGGACGTCTGCGTATGGGCCACTAATAGGTCATGCTGGTTGGGGGCAAGCTCATCTACAGTGAACGTAATGTATGGATTATCATTATTATAGTCAAACGTGACACCTGTGTTATTCGTGTAGGCATAAAAGTCAATCGCGGCAGATTCATTTTCAACTGGCCAAGAATAAGTGGTCGGTCCCCATTTTCCATTTGCTTTCGTGAAATCATATTTATATAACCCCGTATAACTCATCGAAAAGCTACCCAGCGTTGATGTCGTGGTGGCTGCCGCCTTGCGGAGGGGGGACAGGGAGATTCGGCTACCTGTTTCAGAATCGATGAACGGATTTTCCGTCACCTCAACCGTCATGCTGCGTGGGGCTGGTGGAGTTTCTGTCCCATCATCTGACGAGCATGCTGCTAAACCTGCTGCAAGCAGCAGTGTAATTAATTGTACATGTTTCATTGTTGTATTATTATGTCTAAAACTCTTTACTTTATCAGAACTTGAGGGTCTCCGACTGGATGAAATCATTCAGTGTGAAGGTCTGATTGAATTTGTAGATGCAGTTCTTTTCGGCACTGTAATAGCACACGTGTGCTGTCTCATGTTCTCGAGCAGATTTCACGTCCAACCGCCAACCCGAATAAAGATTGGGATTACGTTCTCCTATACCTCGGCACTCATCGTCCACAAAGACAGCCAGAATGTCGTTGTCCTGTACGGTGAAAGGCAACTCATCAGGTAACTGGATATCAAGTTGCGTAAATAAAGGATACTTCTGGCTGCCCTGCGCCAAACTCAACACCAATTGATAAGTTTCGTCCATCAGATTGTTGGGCGTGAACGGAGGCACTCCTTCCGTGATGGACAGGTGGTGTGCACCATCATTGTAGTAGTGTATCGTCATCGGATCGTCGATTTCATCACTGCTGCCCTTGACGTGCAAGAGGAATGCCACAGTTCCACTGGACATCTTGTTGCGATAGCTCACAGCACGGCATTCGTCTCCTATGAACACAGCCATCACGTCGCCATCGGTGGAGTAGCTGGTCGCCTCATCGTCCAATTCGACCAGCACGTCCATGCTACATTCAAATTTGGAAGAAGGAGGGTCTTGCCAATCAGGCTCAGTGGCATTTGACATCCAGTTGATTTTCCAGTCAGGTTTCGTTGAGACGGTCGTCACGGTGGAGTGATTCCCTGTCTGGCCATTGTTGTTATTGTTATTGTCATCGTCTGATGAGCAGCCCCACAAAAGGGTGAGGACTGTCATCAGCATCATCATCTGTATATTCTTTAACTTTCTCATCATTGTGTCTTATGAATTTGAGTTATTTAACCAAATGTTTACGTCCATTATAGATATACACACCCTTCTCTGTAGGTGCATGGGGCAATCGGACGCCCTGCAGGGTGTACCATCCCTGTTGTGGCAACTGATCGGCGTACACGAAGCTGATGGCTGTGGGTTCGCTGTACGAACCTTTGACAGCGTCCTTCTCGTAGGTCATCACCTCTTGCGTGGTGGCGATGATGTTGCCCTCGCGTTCGATGGCAAACGAGAGAGGTGCGTTCTGGTCACCAGCAATGGTCATGTAGAAACGTTGCGTGTCCTCGTCATCCTCGTCGGTGGTGAGAGGTGCTTCGCCCACCATTTCGCTGCGTGCATAGGCAATCAGCTTGTCGCCCTCCAGCAGTTCGATACCTTCTGCCACAGCAATCAGCGACATGTTGCTGCTATAGGGATCAGCTGCTGCCTTGCGTCTAGACGTTGGCTGCTCGAAGAAGATGGTGGTGGCTTCGTAGAACGGATACATGAAGGTCACCTCAGTGGGCTTCTGTCTATAGAGCATATATCCCTCACCAGGCTTCAGGTACTTCAGATTCCCCTTCCACTCACGGGCACCCTTGGCACCCTTGGAGAACATGGCAAATGAGGATTTACTCTTCACCACATCGCCCTCCTCGGCTTCTTCGAGATAGTCAGCCAGTGCCGTCGCCACAGGCAGGTTCACCAATGGCGTGTAGCCGATGCTGTTCCAGCCCTGCTTCACAGTGATGATGCGATCGCCCTTCGCCTGGATGGTGCCGCCCGTCAGTTCCACCTTCACATAGTTGCCCACCTTCACACGATAGCTTCGGCTGACAGAGAGGCGAATCTGGTCAAGTTGTTTCGACCCCTTGTTCGAAATCCATTCTCCGTCGTGATAGAGCAATGAGATGTTGTTGGTCTCGTCGGTCAGCATGTCACCTTCCTTCCATGGGAACCAGCTCAGCAGCTTCTTTGCTTTGCGATAGTCATCGTTGATGACGTTGAGCGAAATCCAGTTCCAACCTGGCTGGAGGTCGATGCGTTGTATGTACTGATCATTGGCTCTCAAGACGAGTGGTTCTTTGATTGTGCCCACGAATGTCTCAGGTTCGAAGTACACGGTATCTGGAGGCGAGAGCACCATCATCTTGCCAGTCTCGTAGTGCCACAGGCGGAATCCCAAAGCCCGCTTGACGGTCAAGCTGTCAGAGACAGTCAGATAGACCAGACTCTCTGACGACGAAGCATCGTAATTGACCTTGCCTATGCCCATGCAGCGTCCTACGCCGTCGAACACAGCCACAATGTCACGCGAGTCGGTGACGATGTCATTGCCAATCTCCACACGTGCCACGATACTCATGGAGAACTGCTTCATGTAATCGCTCACATACCAATCAGGATCCGCTCCTTCAAGGGTGAGGTTCAGTGCCAACGGCTCTGCCAGTCCGTTCTCGTCGGTCAGGTAGATGATGTCGTCATACGTTCCCACATTGGTGTCCTGACCGATGGTGAACGTCAGCGTCTGCTCGCTCTTCGCCTCGATGACATCGGTCTGAGGATACACTGAGAGCCACTTCGGCATATTCTCCACTTTGTAGGTGTGAGAGGCTCCACTGTTGTTCACAATGTTGATGTCGAAGGTGTAGTCCTGCCCTTCGGTCTCATATCTGCTGAGCGTGGCCTTGTAAGTCTTCTGTGTCCAGCGCAGCGGATTAAGGTCAATGAAAACAGCAGCAGTAGCTGGCGACGCCATGTAGTTACCGTTCAAGTCAGGAATGTCTCTAAGTGTGACATAGGCTGTGCGTTTGTTCACCCGCTTGGTCATCTCATCAATGTTCACCAATATCTGGTTATCGCGTCCCACATAACTGAATTTCAAGTTACGCAGTTCCTCGTATGCCTGCATTGGTGCGCCAAGGTTACGATCCACACGCTTCTGGATGTCAGCCACAGGGTCAACGAACACGGTGTCGTGACGCTCTGTCGGTTGCCCGTCATCGTCATAATACACCTTCTTGTTCAGCACATAGGGCTGCAGAGTGATATCACCATTCTTCTGGCGTTCCTGTCGCTCGAAATCGAGATAGGTGATGAGTCCCATCTCCGAACCTCCAAGTGCCTTGTCTGTGTAACGTTTGATGAGCGTATAAGGCAATGCCTGTTCAAACAGAGCGATACCGTCAATATTTCCCGTCAGGGCATTCTTCTGATGCACAACATCGTTGTGAGGCCCTTCTTCCTTCCAAACCATATTGCCCAGATAGAAGTCACCATCCATTCCACCCAGCGCATCGGTGACGAACTGTGCCTTCATCACGTTGTCCACATAGATGCTTGCCACCTGATGGGAACGATTCACCGTCATCGCGTAGTGATGCCATCTGTCATCGCTAAAGGTGGTGCCCAACGGGTATTCCTTTCCGTTGGAACGATACTTGAGCGTATCGGACTCAAAACCGATGAAGAAGCTGTTGGCAGCCCCCACGTCTGTCTTGTAGCCGGAACCATTGCAGAACAATGCACCACGTCCATTAAAGTCCGTCTTGAACCAGAACATGAGCGTGTAGTCCTGTTCGTCATCGCGTTTGAAGTACTTATCCACCAACTTCAAACCCTTGACGGGTCTTTCCTCTGCCCAGTCGAGCCTCAGCGACATGCCCCTCGGCTGTGCCCAGTCGGTGCCTGTGAGCTTCAGATGAGCACCCTGTGCAAAGTCGTTAGCATAATCGCCCTCACCATCGTTCATCGGGTAGTAGTCGGTCAGACCCATCTCATAGCCCGACAGCAGCTGATTGCCATAAGTGTCGAGTTGGGTGATGTTCATGGCTCGGTTCCACACACGACCTTGCAGCATGCGACCTGTGTAGAAGGAGCGCTTCTTCACGTTTGACTCATTGGTCGAACCGAAGATGATGGGGCCATAGCCGCTGTAGATTACATTCTTGAATGTTTCATCCTCGTTGGAGGTGAAGAGTGTCAGCGTGCTGCTGTCGTTATTCAGCACCATCGCCACGCGCTGGAAGCCTGTGGTCGTGATTACATTCTTGCCCAGCAATTCCGTGTCATCGACAATGGCTTTGAGTTTCTTGTCCTTGGTCAGCCACAGCTGCAACTTCTTACCGTCGCTACCATGAGAGAAGATAGGCATTTCCTCACCTGTGTCCTCAGGTTTAATCATCACCTCGATGGTCACGTTCTTGTCGGCGAAGTTGCGACGAGCCTCACTCTGTGCATAGCCTCCACCCGTGAACAGCAGCGATGGAGCCTCCTGGATGCTTGTCTCATTTGTCTCGCCCTTCACCTCGAAGTTGGTGGTGGCTTGCAGGTAGTTATATTCGATGTCCTCTGAGAAGTTGAAGATGAGGTTATCACCAGCTCCCAACACACCGTCCTTCGGTTCAGGAGTGCCAAACAGTTGCGGACGACGCGTATCCTTCACACCACTGAGCACTTTCGAAGAGTTTGTCAGGAAACTGTTGCCATTTCTGCAGAAGAGCACTGCCCTCAAGTCGTAGGCTTTCTCCATCTCAATGCCCTCACCAAAGAAGCGAGTGATGATGTTGCCGTTCTCAGGTATCATCGCCTTCGTACCGCTGGCAGCACGATAGAGGGTCGAGTCGGCATAGTAACCGCAGAGGTTTGTCCAGTAGTCGTCGCCACGCGTGGATTCCTTATACTGGAATTCGATGTGGTCGAAGTTGTGCTGGTTCTTGTTGAAGCCTCCGATGACGACAGGCATGTACCAGCCCTTGCCAGCCTCCTGCGGAGCATCGGTATTCATGATCCACTTGTCGCCAGGGGTCGTGATGGCGATGTCACCTGCTGTCTGCAGGTAGTGAACATCGAATGACACTTCGGCAAAGGTATTCAAATCGCTTGTCGAAAGAAGGCTTATCTTAAGATTCTCGTAGTCGAAATCCTCACTGGCATACACCTCCAGCGTCTTTTCTGTCACCTGACCTGGACGCACTTCAATGGTGCGGGCATTACCCGTGAGCGGCACACCATCCACCATCAGCTTGGCGCCCTTCGGATTCGACTTCTCCACTTGATAGAGGTCAAAGAAGTTATATGCCGCCTCAGGCTGCTCGCTCTCATTGGTCAGATAGAGCTTGAAACGAGCGGGTTCGCCAAATGGCACGCCACTAATGCTCTGCTTGTCCATCTTGATGACAGGATTCTCAATCTTCTTTGTACGCTCATCAAGCACTGTACCTGCCTTGTAGAAGTTGGTGGTGCGTTCACCCTCATAAGGACGGCAAGTGGCACCTCCGCGTGTACGATAGACAAAGCTCTTGGCGAAACGCAGGTCAGAATCTTTGACCTCGCCCACTGCTGGAAGGTTGGTGCTGTGCGTCACTTCACCCTTGACGGTGTTGACCAAATCGGTGTAGTTGCGATTGACAAAGATGTCATATTTTCCATCACTTGTGTCGGGGTCATCCACATCTGTCTTCGCCCGATAGACATCGAACACCAGATGGCTCTTCTTGTCCATGCTGATGGTGAAGCTCTCTTTGCGGTTGTATTTCTTGCTCGAGCTCGAAGGATCGCTAATGTTGTACTCGAACACGGGGCCAAAGGTCATCTTGAAATTATAGCCTGGCACCTGAGTACCGAAATAAGGCAGGTTGTTAATTTTCTGTGAATGCGCATTGCGACTGATGAGTCTTCCCAAGCTTGCCAAGGCTCCTGAGAGTATTTTGCCGAGACCGCCTTCGAGAGGATTCTTTATCTCGCCCGTAGCACTGTAGTCACTGGTAAAGTCTTCGCTGTAGCTGACAGGTGAACCACCATCGATGTCGAAAGACCTCACCAACTCGGTAGCCGACAGTTTCTCTTTCTCGTTCTGAGCTATCATGGCAGCCCAGTAGAGCATACTCTGGCAATATTCCGCCACCTTGTCTTCGGTGTTGTCCTTGTTGCTGGAAGGACGAACCACCATATAGTTGATACCATCGGCGGCCTTATCCTTAGAGGTGTTGAAGTAATATTCCCATTTTTCATCACCCAATTCCACCTCTTTCGCGGTGTTCACCACTCCGAAGTCCGGATCGTCGGGCGTGCGCAATGACCAATAGACATTCTCACCTGTTTCGTCTGCTATCTTCTGAGCCTCAGCCTTCGTGCCAGTAAACATCAGTGACTTGCACTGTTCCTCCAATCCTGGAATCAGCTGTTTCAGAATGTAGGTCTGCGAGTGTGCGAACGTGGAGTTAATCTTTGGACCGACACCCACCATTTCGTCACGTACCAGGTGCAGGGTGTCACCCTTCGCAGAGTAACCAGTGGCAATCTCCACCATGCGACCCGATTCACGCTGACCTCCCAATTGCTTCCACATGCTTTCTGGAATGGCACGTATCGCCACCATAGGCTTCATCACGTAACTGGTTTCCACACCGATATAGACATCGGCATCGGCTCCCACCATGGTCTTCTCGGAACTGGTGGAAATGTCCACGTTATTGGTCATGGTGTATGACCATGCCTCCTTGCCTGTCCAAGTCCAAATAAGATCAACATCTGTGCTGAACTTGCTCTCAGCATTGGAAATGGTGCCGATAATAGCTCCGATGCCTGCTGCCGTGAGAATGGACGCCGCATTGCCTATCCCGATGCCGATATTCAATCCAGCTTTGATGTTATAGCTGTAGTCGTGGGCATACTTAAGTGTGGAGCCTTTGCTCAACTTGGCGCTGGAGCCTCCACCTGGTGGGTCGCGCAGAACGTCGATGAGCATAGGCTTGTTGATGGACAGAATATCCTTGGCACCTGCTTTCACATACTGGTTGAGGACATAAGCCTTCAATGGTTTTGCCTCATAGTAGGTACCATCCATGAACAACGTCATGTTGACGGTGCGCACAGCATCCTCACCCGTCAGCATATAAGGTGTCTGCGATGCTCTCAGATTGTAGGTAGCCTCGCCCACACTGTCCAAAGGCACTACCTCACGATGGGTCGAGCTCACCATGCTGTTATGGACGATCACCTCGCCACCCGACAAGCGGATGACATCAATGGTGTCGCTCTTGGTGTTATTATTATAATAGTATTTCTCTACGGCTGATATCTTAATAGGATAGTTGCGCTCAATGCTGAACACAGGATGTCCGAAAGTATAAACAGCCATTAACGAATCCTTCTTGTTTTCTGGCCAATTCTCCTTGCGTACTGGATAGCAAAGGGGCACTTGTTCGCTTTCGCCCGCCAAGTTCTTGGCGTTGTAGTAGAGGTCGCCAAAGTAGTCGAACTTGCCGTAGCCAATCGGCTGGTAATCGATGAGGACTGGCGAGTGATAGATTCGATTGTATTGTGCGTAGTACGACACATCCACATCGCTCACTTTCACACCTTCAGCGTTCTTCCAACTGCCCTTGTAATGGTCAGCATGTTCAGTCAGCGAATCAGTCAAATCAATCACGTCACCCATCTGCCCGTCTTGGAACAAAGTGGCATAACCTTTGGCTGTAATCTGCTGAACTTTCCACTTCACAGGGGGCAGCCACACTTCATATTCGCCCGTATATACGTCAGGCTTCACCACCATACGGTTCAGGGTCGTGTGTACTTTGGTCTGGTATTGATGCTTCTTGTCGTGTGCCTTATGCACATAGACGGTGTCGCGTTCCTTCTTGTTTCTGTCCTGAATGTCCCACACCAGTCTTGACGAGTTGTCGCCCTCCAGTGTGAGCACCATCTCCAGGTCGTCACCCAGATTGTTTCTCGACAGTGAATTGCCCAATGGAATGTCACCCTGATCCTTACCACCTGCCACACGTCCAATGAGTTTCACGGTGGTTTCGTCGTAGAAGTATATGCCAGCCTTGTCGGTCGTGAAGTGATAGTCAAACTGGTTCTCATTGTCATCTTCATGATAGAAACCATTCTGGTAGAACGTGTGACCGTCTTTCACAGCCTGAATCTTATGGTCTGTATCCTTCGTCATGCGGAAGGCGAACTTACCCTCGTGGTCACTCACCACCTTGCCTGAAGCGTTGTGCACCTCATGACCATCCACCAAGAACGACACACCTTGCACAGGGATGCTTGTGCCACTATACTGCACATAGCCCGAGAACTTCACACTCTCGCCCATGATGAACTCCACACCCTTCACCATGTTGTCGCCTGGTTTCGTGTCGAAGGAGACTGATTGCGTGTCACCGACGTAGCCGTTCCCAGGTCTGACGGAGTAGGTGGTCTTCGTCTTGTTGAAATAAGGCAGACCTGTCAGGCGGAAGAAGCCACTCTCATCGGTCTTGGCTGTCCATTTCTGAGTGCCATAAGTGATGTTGATCTCAAAGCCTGGAATGCCCGTGCCATCGGCAAAATGGAGAAAACCTTCCATCGTACCCGTCTGCACACAGTGGCTGTCCACCACTTTGGTGTCCTCATACGTCTTGCCTTCGCAGTCGTTCACGCCACGCACCTTATATTGATAATTATGTACGGGCGAGGTCTTCGTGTCCTCATACTGCATCTCGCTCAACTGAGTGGCGATACACTTGAAGCCCTCCCCTGCCTCAATGTCGTTGCGCCACACCTCGTAGTAATCCACAGGGCTTTCATCCACATTCTTCCACTCCAGCAACACAGAGCTTTGCAGTGACGTCGCCTTCAGCGATTCCTTGTCAATCTTGCCCAGGCTCTCGTAGTAGAACTTGTCTGCAGGCAGCATCACCATTGTCTTTGTTTTGGAGACGGGTGTCGAAAATGCCTTTTGCTCCACAGCGGGAACACCATTGCTCCAACATTCGTTGTCGGGAGTATTACTACTTCGCTTGCCTTGGTTCACATCCCATCCATCGTGGTATAAACAATCCTCGATAACGGTCAAGATAAGATGTGCGTTTCCTGCGATGGTGTAACAGTCTCCATACGTTCCATCCAAAGCCCATTCAGGAATATCAATAAACGAGTAGCTGTTGGCTATCTTTGTCAGTCCATTCGTGCTGCTCACGCCCACGATACCTCCGAAACCACCAGCATGGGTATTCCTTGGACCGAAAGAACCGTTACTCTTGCTGTTGCTTATGAACAGGTTGGTGCCATCCGCGCAACGGCCCACCAAACCACCCATGGACACGTTGGTCCTGGAGAGTCCTGTCTGCAACGACACCAGTGACACACTATTCTCTATGAACACAGTTCCTTCATCCACCTGTCCCACAATGCCTGCAGCATATTTCTGATAAGGCTTGATCGTGCCGGCTGTGGTCAGGTTACAGATGACGGCTCCATTGGCGACATGCATGATGGGAGCCATGCAGTCTATTTCTTGGGTGTTATTCGTTGGGAAATTAACGGTCAACTTATAACCATTACCATTGAAGTTACCCGTGAAAGGAGCACTTTTCTCAGAAGCGAATCTATAACCTAAATAATGACCGGCATCCGTATCGTTGTTCACCAAGATGTTGTTGGTCATGATGGCATTAGGCACAGCAGTTTGTCTTGTCCCTTGGCTTACCTCCCACAGGCGTTTTGCATATTTGTTGTAATCTTCAGTACTGTTCAACACAGCAAAAATCTCACGTGTTCCCTTGCCAATCGGCGACTCCTTGCCATCCACCAGCAAACGGATCTGGTAGTTGACGCACGAACGGGACAAAGCCACCTCCGCTGCACCTGCCAACACCTGCTCTTCAGTAAGCTCAGTCACAACACTGTCAGCGCGTGAGCCGTCGCGACGGAACATCTGCACCTCCACCTTCATCTCAGCACGGCTGTCCCACACGTAGTTGTGGCTCTTGTCGTTTTGCTTGTAATTCCATGTCACCTTCACCTTGCGCTCCTTCTCATTGCTCCATGCAGCTTTGGCATTGGTGGGTTCCAGCAGCGTGAGGGTTGCCATCTGTGGCTGCACAAAAATGGTTGTCGGGTTCTTGTCGATGCCCCACAACTGTTGAGTGGCAGCGCGCACCAAACAGTAACGAACCAACGGAATACCGATTCCCTTGTCTATTTGTTCTGCCGCCAAGGCACTGATGAGGGTTGAGTCCTTAAAAGTGTAAGTGGATTTTTTCGGGTCGAGATCCACCGAACCGATGTTCTCGAGATCTTCCATCTTGCCCGTCAGCGAACGCATCACCAAGAACTGGTCGCCTTCCAGCAAATCTTTGTATTCAGGGTCTTTGGTCACCCACTGCAGCTGCACAGCACCAGCATCGGTCAGTTCCTTGCCCGACAAACCCAGCATGGTGGCGCGCAATTGACGTGCATTATGTATCACTGCATCATTTTTGGCGTTGTAGGTGTGGTTCACCATTCCAACATCCAACTTGACGGTGAGCTTCAAGTCGCGATGTGCCTCAGTGGCAGGAAGATCCAAGAAGCCAGCATAACTGTTCTTGGCCAACGTCGTGCGTCCGAGGTTCTTCGTCCTGCCATACTCATCCGTATAGGATGCTTCCACCCACTCCATGACTTTATCGCAAGAGTAAGCGAGCCTCACCTTGCCCTCGTCACCTTCATCCGCACCAGGGAACATGTCGTAGGTCTCGAAATTGCTATCTGACGGACTGGTATCCATCACAGGGGCAGCCTTACCATTGACAAGTTGCCATGCGCCAGCTTTTTCACCGTTCATCAAAGACACTACAGTCTCCTGATTGGCGATGCTCTTGTACTCGCTCTGCATCTCACCCCAGTTGTGGGCGGCGACACAGAGTGAACTCTTACTGTTATATCCCCACCATTTTTCCCCAGAACTATCACGACAAAAACCTCCTGAACTACCATGAACAGAATATGTGCCATTCTCATAAGCACGATGGAAAGTCCAACTGCCGCTACCTCCCCATCCGATGAAGGCTCCAGCATAGGTGTAATTGCTGTTTGTGCTGGTGAGGGAACCATCGAACAGACAGTCCGTCACTTTCACATTTGCCCCCGAAGCATGTCCCAGAAAACCGGCAAGATGGGTGTGACTATTCGAGATGTTGGCTGAAACCCACACCCGCTCAATATTAATGGTGGGATTGTTAACTGTCCCGCATATAAGTCCTGAGGCATGCAAACCGCCCTTGATAGTACCTGTCACATGCACATTCTTAATGGTCACATCCTTCACCCGACTGAATGGAGCAATGTTGTCACTTCCTGGGGAATTGATATTGACATTCAGAGTATGGCCGTTACCATCGAAAGTACCTCGATAGGGAATACCAAATCGAAAGCCAATACTATATATCGCTGTAAAGTCATCATCCATGATGGCATTCACATCAGATTCTCCATTGGCATCGATCACCAATTGCCTGAACTTGTCCCAGTCATCGCTGGTGCGAAGCACGTAAAATGTCTTACCTTCAATGATTACAGACTTCAAATCAGTGGTGGCAGCCCATGCCGTCATAGGCAGCACCATCTGCAGTAAGGAAAGCAGCATCCCCATGAGGATGGAGCGTTTCACCTCCGAAAAGAGACTACTAGACCAGCTACTCTTTCGTGTTTGTGGATAGTTTTTCATCATATTTGTTGTGGGGTTATATATAATTAAACGTTTATACAAAATACTCTGCTCCACTTCCATCTTCACGGAAAAGGAACAAACCATATTTAGATTCGGGGGCAAATATACAAATTCTTTTTTACAAAAAAACAAATTTAAAGGAAAAATCATACAAAAAATACAGAACGCCCCATTTGAGGAGCGTCCGACACGCATAAAAGGTATTACTTTTTAATGTTAGGTATTGTATTTTAGTGCCGCTTTCAACCGTTCCAACGCCGCTTTCAACACACTTCTTTGGGTGCCGACATTCAGCCTCATGAAACCTTCGCCGCCGGGACCGAACATCTCACCATCGTTGAGGGCAAGGTGGGCTTGGTTCACAAACAAGTCAATGAGTTGGCGATGACTCAAACCCAAGCCGCGGCAATCGAGCCAGACGAGGAAGGAGGCTTGGGGACGCAGAGGCTTGATTTTCGGAATATACTTCTGACAATAGTCGATGAGGAAGTCAATGTTGCCTTCCACATATCGAAGCATTTGCTGTCGCCATTCCTCGCCGTGCTGCAAGGCAGCGATGGTGGCGATGGGTGCGAAAAGGTGTGTTTCACTGAGTTCGTTAGCATCCAGCCATTGGTAGAAGGGGACACGCAGCTCCTCGTTGGGAATGATGCCCCATGAACTCACAATCCCCGCCATATTGAACGTCTTGGTCGGTGCACCAAACGTGATGCTCACCTCAGCCGCCTCATCACTCACAGAGGCGAAAGGGATGTGCTTATTGTCCCACAACGCCATATCGCAATGAATCTCATCGCTGATGACGATGAGGTGATGTTCTTTCGCAAAATGCGCCAGACGTTGCAGCGTCGCTCTGTCCCACACGATGCCAGCAGGGTTGTGAGGATTGGAAAGGATGAGCAATCGGCACTTGTCGTCGCACACTTGTTCGAGTTGGTCAAAGTCCATCTCATAGAAGACCCTCTCTGTCCTTCGGACATCTCCCCCGTTATGGGGAGAACCATCCGGCTTGTTAGTCGTTTGGGAACACCCCGCATGGTCGCCCTCCCCATTATGGGGGAGGGTTGGGGAGAGGGTCTCCTTCAGCGGATTCCACACCACTTCCCGCCTGTTTCCTCTGGGAGTGAGGAAGAACGGGTGGTAGATGGGAGGCTGCACAATCACCTTCTCATCGTCCTTCAAGAAGAAGTTGATGACCAGACCGATCCCCTTCACGATGCCAGGGATATAGGTCAGCCACTCGCGCTCCACCTTCCATTGGTGATGCTCCTCAATCCATCGCTGCACCGTCGGCCAATACTCCTTAGGGTCTTTGGTGTAGCCAAACAGCGAGTGTTCCAACCGTTCTCTCAGGGCGTCGGTGATGAATTGGGGCGTTTCCCAATCCATGTCAGCCACCCACAAAGGCAGTAAATCACTCCGTCCATATCGTTCTTGTAGCACCTCGTGCTTAAAGTCGCCCGAACCACGACGGTCAACAGGCTTGTCAAAATCGTATATCATTGTTCTGTCTATTTGTCTGCAAAGTTACAAAATCCTAAAGAAAAAAGCCCCATGCAGTCTTCACAGATTGCACGGGGCTGACAAAAAACTTCATCTATTAGCTTCGCTTTCCTCCTCCTTGCAAGACATAGCCCGAACAAGTTACGGTCTCTATACTTGCTTCGTTCGTCGGTTAGGCATAAAGCCATATCATAGAAGTCCCATGTTATCTTTTCTGCACGTCTGCCACAATCTTCTGGAGTGCGATGACCAATCGATCCACTTCCTCCTTGGTGTTATAGACTGCAAACGTGGGACGTACAGACATCTCGTAACCCAGTGCTCGCAAGGCTGGCTGTGCACAGTGATGACCTGCACGGACAGCGATGCCTTCTTTATCAAGCAGTTGTCCTACTTGTGGGGCGGGTATGCCAGGGATGTCGAGGGAGATGACACTCACACGCTTCTTGGGATTGCCCATGATGGTGATGCCTGGAATGCGACTAATCTGTTGACGGGCATATTCTGTGAGTTCGTGTTCGTGACGTTCGATATTGTGGATACCCACACTCTGCACGAAGTCAAGTGCATAGCCCAAGCCGATGGCATCGGCAATATTGGGTGTACCTGCTTCGAATCGTGCTGGTGGCGCATTGAACTCGGTGTGTTCGATAGTCACATCTTTGATCATGTTGCCTCCGCCTTGCCATGGTGGCAGCTGTTCGAGCCACTCCTTCTTGCCATACACTACTCCGATGCCTGAAGGTCCATAAATCTTATGACCAGAGAACACGAAGAAGTCGCAGTCGAGTTGCTGCACATCCACCTTCGTGTGGGCGATGGACTGTGCGCCGTCAATAAGCACGGGGATGTTGTGGGAATGAGCAGTACGGATGATGCTCTCCACATCGTTGATAGTACCGAAAGTATTGTTCACATGTCCCACGCTAATGAACTTGGTGTGGGGCGTGATGAGTTGTTCCAATTCCGAGAGGATGAGGTCGCCGTTCTTGTCGATGGGGATGGCACGGAGTTCCGCACCCTGCAATTTGCACATCTGCTGCCAAGGCACGATATTAGCATGGTGGTCGAGGGTGGAGACAATCACGTTGTCACCTTTCTCCAAGAACTTCCTGCCGAACGTCTGTGCCACCAGATTGATGCCCTCCGTCGTGCCACGCACAAAGAGGATGTTCTCCTTAGCAGGGGCATGGATGAAGCGAGCCACTTTCTCACGGGCACCTTCATACTGGTCGGTGCTTCGTGCTGCCAACGTGTGGGCACCACGATGGATGTTCGAGTAGTCCGTCTTGTAGAACTCGCTCAATCCGTCGATAACCCGCAGCGGCTTCTGGGTGGTCGCACCATTGTCGAACCACACGAGGTCGTGACCGTTCACCTTCTGATGGAGGATAGGGAACTGCTTGCGGATTTCTTCGGTGTTCACTGTGTCTGCCTCGTCGTAGTGGAGGTTTCGCACGATGTCCGTTTCGGGTATCCCGATGCCGAAGCCGTTATCCTTGAGCAGACAATTCTTCTTTTCCGGTTGTACATCGTCTGCCTTTCCAGAGGAGGATGCCGATGGCACTTCATCTGAAAAATATTTGGCGATGACTCCCCTGAAGAGTTCCTCGTCAGCGGCACTCAGACTTCCTATTTGAGGAGCATCCA